>TARA_R110002049_G_scaffold58113_5_pt1 | contig 16447 bp, 14 predicted proteins | sample TARA_R110002049 | Tara Oceans TARA_R110002049 (sample SAMEA4396941) | marine metagenome | biome: Polar Biome; feature: [SRF] surface water layer (ENVO:00010504); material: water (ENVO:00002006), including particulate matter (ENVO:01000060) such as... | depth 5 m | reverse complement strand
TTTATTCATCATTTCAGGATTAATAAAATTAAACGACCCTTTAGGGTTTTCTTATAAATTGGAAGAATACTTTAGTGCGGATGTTTTAAATATTGAATTTTTAATTCCTTACGCTTTAGGTATTTCTGTTTTACTAGTGGTTTTTGAAGTGGTTTTAGGGGTGTTTCTGATTATTGGCTATAAACCCAAATTTACGGTTTGGAGTTTGTTGTTAATGATTGTGTTTTTTACGTTTTTAACCTTTTATTCAGCTTATTTTGATAAAGTAAAAGACTGTGGGTGTTTTGGCGACGCACTAAAACTTACACCATGGGAAAGCTTCACTAAAGATGTGGTATTGCTGTTTTTTATTCTCATTTTATTTTTTGGTGTAAAATATATAAAACCCATATTTGGCAAACTGCCAACAACAGTTATTGCGCTTTTAGGTTTTGTTTTTAGTTTATGGTTTGGCTATTATGTGCTTATGCATTTGCCGGCAAAAGATTTTAGAGCTTACAAAATAGGAGCTAACATTCAGGAAGGTATTACAATTCCGGAAGGTGCACCAAAGCCGGTTGTAGAATATTACTGGAAATTTAATGTAAATGGCGAAGAAAGGGTGTTTACTACAAATGGTTCGTATCCATCCGTTGAAGGCGATTTTGTAAGTGTTGATACTAAAGTGATTAAAGAAGGTTACCAACCACCAATTTATGATTTCTCTATAGAAACAGAAGACGAAGATTTGACCGAACAGTTTTTAGCTGAAGAAAACTTAATAGTTGTCGTGTCATACAGTTTAGAAAAAATTGAAAAAGATGGTGCTTTAAAATTAAAGGCATTACAAGATGAAGCTATTAAAAAAGGGTACAAAATAATTGGTTTAACCGCATCGGGCAAAGAAACAAAACAGCGTATTCAAGAAGCTTATAATATTGATTTTGAATGGTATTTATGTGATGAAAAGGCACTTAAAACAGTCGTGCGCTCAAATCCTGGCGTTTTAGAATTGGATAATGGTACGGTTAAACAAAAAGTGCATTGGAATGATATTGAGGATTTGGAATTATAGTTCACAGTCTCAGTCACAGTTTTCAGTTAAACACATCAACATATAAACTCTTTTAACAACTGATAAGTTATTTACTAAATAAAATCACATACGCATTACTCACATTATTTGGAGTAATTACCGTTATTTTCTTTTTATTCAATATACTACCAGGCGATTCGGCTCAAATGATGTTGGGACAAAACGAAGACAGTGAACAACTCGCGTTGGTAAAACAAAAATATGGATTTGATAAACCGGTCACCACACAGTTTTTATACTATTTAAACGACTTATCCCCATTGTCATTTCATTCAACACATCCGGAAGATTACACGTTTTTAAGAGAAGGAAAGTACAGTGCTACCGAGCTCTTTTCAATAGGAAATACAACAACCGTTTTAAAGTTTCCTTATTTAAGGGAATCCTTTACCAAACAAGGTAAAAAAGTGAGCCAGGTTTTAGCTGAAACGCTTCCAAATACATTTGTATTGGCAATATCCGCCATTATTATAGCTATGCTATTGGGAGTTTTTTTAGGAATTGTTTCAGCGCTTTACAAAGATAAATGGTTAGATAAGACCATTCAAATATTTAGTACGTTTGGTATGAGTGTGCCTTCGTTTTTTAGCGCCATTTTATTTGCATGGTTTTTTGGTTATGTGCTGCATGAATATACCAATTTAGAAATGACGGGCAGCCTTTACGAACTCGATGATTTTGGCGAAGGTATGCACATAAAATGGAAAAATTTAATTCTACCGGCCATTGTTTTAGGTATTCGCCCGTTGGCAGTAGTTATTCAATTGATGCGTAATTCGTTGTTAGAAGTTTTTAATCAAGATTATATCCGTACAGCTAGGGCAAAGGGTTTAAGCGAATTTCAAATAATAAAAAAGCATGCCGTTAAAAACGCCTTAAATCCTGTAGTTACTGCAATTTCCGGTTGGTTTGCCTCTATGTTGGCAGGAGCCGTTTTTGTAGAATACATTTTTGGCTGGAACGGATTGGGAAAAGAGATTGTAAATGCGTTAAATACCTTAGATTTGCCGGTAATTATGGGTTCCGTGCTAATTATAGCGGTATTGTTTATAATAATCAATATTTTTGTAGATATAATTTACGTTTGGTTAGACCCTAAAGTAAAATTAGAATAAATTCCTGTGCAGGCAGGAACCTCATGATAAAGATACCAAAAGATGAAAAAAATGAACTATTTAGTAGTTTTACTAGTAAGCTTTTTTAGCTGTAACACAGAAATCCCTACCCAATTTTCGGAAGAAGCTTTAAATGATACTTTTATAACCCTTGAAGGTAAAACCATAGCATTTAAAGATATTTTAGACACCTATAAAGACCAAACTTTGGTTATAGATATTTGGGCATCTTGGTGTGGCGATTGTATTAAAGGCATGCCAAAAGTAAAGGCGCTGCAAGAGGAATATAAAAATGCAACATATATATTTTTATCTCTCGATAGAAGTCAAGAAGCCTGGAAAAAAGGTGTCAAAAAATATAATGTAGAAGGCGAACACTACTATATGCAGTCTGGTTGGGAAGGCCCCTTTGGCAAATTTGCGGACTTAGATTGGATCCCACGTTATATGGTTGTAGATGCCGAAGGAAATATAACACTATTTAAAGCTGTAAAAGCAAACGACAAACGAATTAAACAAATTTTAAACTAATTATTAACTTTATAAATTCCTTCCCGGAGCCTGTGTTGAGCACAGTCAAAACAGGAAGGTGAAATTAGAATTATGAGAAAAAACATTGTAGCTGGAAACTGGAAGATGAATAACGATTTAGCACAAACAGCAACGTTATTAACCGATTTAAAAAAGCAAAAACAAACATCTAATGCAGAGGTAATGGTTGCGCCACCATTTACTAATCTGTATCATGCTTTTGAAGCCTTAAAAGAAACAAATATTGAGGTTATTGCCCAAAACGTGCATTTTGCCGAAAGTGGTGCCTATACTGGTGAGGTAAGCGCTGATATGTTAAAAAGCGTAGGCGTAAAAACGGTTATTTTGGGGCATAGCGAACGACGGGAGTACTTTAACGAAACCGATGAGTTACTGGCCAAAAAAGTAAATGCAGCATTAGCAAAGGGTATGCGTATCATTTTCTGTTTTGGTGAGGAGTTGGCCGATAGAAAGGCCGGAAAAGAAGAAACCGTTGTAGGAAATCAAATTAAAAATGCGTTGTTTCATTTGCAGGCTTGGGATTATAAACACATTGTGTTGGCATACGAACCCGTTTGGGCCATTGGTACAGGTGAAACTGCAAGTCCGGAACAAGCACAAGATATGCATGCTTTTGTCAGAAAAACCATAGCAGACCAATATGGCTATGAAATTGCAAATAGTGTGTCTATTCTTTATGGCGGTAGCGTAAAACCTGCAAATGCCGTTGAGATTTTCTCTAAGCCAGATGTAGATGGTGGTTTAATTGGAGGAGCAGCACTTAATGCCGAAGATTTCTATGCAATAGTAAACGCATTTTAAAATATTTTTTTGGGCGTTACCACAAGGGTCGGGCTTTATTCATTGATTAAATTTTTTTAATATGGTATTCATGAATGGAAACATTTCGGCAGTCGCTTCCCGATGAAAAATCGGGAGAGCTTCAACAAATGCCTCAATCCCTAATGCGGGCATACCTGCAAAGTAAAGTTATAGCACAAAAACCTGTTAAGTCTTAAATTTAATGGGTTTATGCAAAGAGTAAAACCTGCAAGGTATCAAAAACATAAGTGTTCGGAAGACCAAAATGTTAACAAAAAAAGAGGATTGATTAGCTCTTGTTTGGTTTAATTTTTCCTAAAAATATTAATTAAACTTGTTCCTCCCTTTTTTTTAAAGAGAGGACCAATTTCGATTAAATCGAAATTAGGAGGGTTTTTAAACTTCCGAACACCTTTGTTTCAAAAACCTCTTGTAGGTTTCAACAAATTGAAAACCCAAATGTCAAATACAATTTACATAGGCTACTACTTTAAAGTAAAACCATTACAACCAGCAGTCGAAATTTTAATTGCAGAATTGGGTTATGTCGGTTTTGAAAGTTTTATAGAAACCGAAGATGGCGTTACGGCTTATATTCAAAAAGAAGAGTGGCATGCAGATATTTTAGAAGATATTCAAATTTTAAATTCTGATGAATTTAGTATATCATATACTTTCGAAGACATCGAGCAAACCAACTGGAATGAAGAGTGGGAAAAGAATTTCAACCCCATAGTAGTTGATAATATTTGTGCAGTTCGTGCACCTTTTCATGAAAAAACCGATACCCAATTCGATATTAACATCGAACCCAAAATGAGTTTTGGTACGGGGCATCATGAGACAACACACATGATGATCCAGTATATTTTAAAAAACGATTTCACTAATAAATCAGTTTTAGATATGGGTTGTGGTACGGGCGTTTTAGCAATTCTTACAGAATTAAAAGGCGCAAAGCCTATTGATGCCATAGATTACGATAATTGGTGTTATTTAAATAGTTTAGAAAATGTTGAGCGTAATAATTGCCATAACATTACCGTTATAGAAGGCGATGCCAGTGTTTTGAAAAACAAAAAGTATGATGTCATTATAGCAAATATTAATCGTAATATTTTGTTGCAAGACATAAAAATCTATGCATCGTGTTTAAATAATAAAGGCATGTTGTTTTTAAGCGGATTTTATAATAATGATATGCCTATTATTAAAGCCGAATGTGAAAAACATTTGTTAAAATTTGAAGAAAAATTGGAAAGAAACAATTGGGTTTCGCTAAAATTTTTAAATTAGCTTTAATTTAAGTTTTAAAAACCAAAAATTTATAATAGTTAGGGTTACTGACTGCGACTGCAAACTGAATACTAAAAAAATGAGTACTAGAGAAAAAACATCAGAAGAATTACTGCTTGAAGAAGACCTATTAACTCAAAATGAAATAGTTTTATTTAATGATGAAGTTAATACCTTTGATCATGTCATTGAAACACTAATTTACGCTTGCGATCATACCGCAGAACAAGCAAAACAATGTTCCTTAATTGTGCATTACAAAGGAAAATGTACTGTTAAAACAGGTTTGTACGACGATTTAAAACCACGTTGCTCCATGCTTCTTGAAGCTGGTTTAAGTGCGGAAATTGTTTAGACAATATTAGTTAGGTACATAATAAAAATAAAAGAACAAGCATTTTTTCTTAAAAAAAGAAGGGCCTTAGACATCTGTTTCTCAACAGTTTTAATGGAAATATTCATATCTATTGCTATTTCTCTGTATTTTTTATTTTCTAATTTATTTTTCACAAATATTTCTTTGCATCGCGGCGGTAATTGATTAATTAGTTTATTAAGCTTATTTATTTTATAATCATAATTCTCATGCTCTAAAGTTTTTTCAGCTATAACATCCCATCTCATCTGATCCAAAGAGTCAAATTGAATTTTTTGTTTGCGAATATGTTGAAGAAATTGATTATGACAAGATTTAAATATGTAATTTTTTAAAGACGATGTAATATGTATTTTTTTTCGTCCTTCCCAAAGCTTTGTCATTGTATCTTGGACAATATCTTCAGCAAGCGAACGGTCTTCACATAAACTGAAAATGTAATTGCAAAGCCAATCATAATACTCAGAAAACAAGTAGTTATAGGCTTCGGCCTTACCTTGTCTAAGTCTTTTGATTAGTTTTTTTGTGTCCAATTTTTGCTTTGTGTTTTCCAAATCTAAATAAAATTATGCAATTTACCTTATCAATCAACTTGTGATCAGATAAATACTTTAAAAAAAAATAAATTTATAAAAGTAATGGGGGTTTTTAAAAATACTTGCATCTATAATATAAAGCGTACACTTAAATGTTGAAAAATCATTTATTAATCGATAAATTTTTAAACCATACTATTTCACCTAACGAAAGGGCGGTATTGGAAAAGTGGGTTTTAGAAAGTGAACAAAATAAGGCTTATTTTAAATCTTATATAAGCAATCAAAACCTTGAAATTTTTCAAGATTTTGATTGGGAAACTGCTTATAACAAGTTTTTAATCAAAAAACAATCTAAGAAGAAGAATTCAAAAGTTATTTTGAAATCCTTTAAATATGCTGCGTTAATATTAATCTTGATATCCATTGGGTTTTTTACTAAAAATAAATTTAAGGAAGTTTCAACCAGAACATCAAATGAGGTTGTTACATCAGATTTGGGTGGTGTGGATAATATCGTTATTAAACTAGCAGATGGTAGTTCAAAAATTATAAATAAAAACGGAAGTGAAATAATTACGGATGATAAAAAGAATTACGTAGCTAAAAAAATAGATAACGTACTTAGTTTTGGCATAAACGATACTACGTCTACCGATAGTGAATTGTTAACTGAAGTTTATGTGCCCCATGGCGAGACATTTTCAATACAATTATCTGATGGAACAATGGTTTTTCTTAATTCCGGATCTAAATTAAAATTCCCTCAACATTTTACACAAATAAATGAAAACAGGTTGGTTTATTTGGAAGGAGAGGCTTATTTTAATGTGAGTAAAAATGAAAGCAAACCTTTTATTGTTAACACTAAAAATATAAACGTTAAAGTATACGGAACTCAATTTAATGTATCTTCTTACGAAAGCGATATGTTTATTGAGACCACTTTAGTTGAAGGTTCGGTTTCTGTATCTGAATCAGGTTTATGGGAAAACCAGATTTTTATTAAGCCAAATTTTCAAGCTCAATACAATAAAGTTGAAAATAATTTCACTAAAAAAGAAGTTGATACCCAGATTTATACGGCTTGGATGCAGAATAGATTTGTAATAAATAACTTAACATTTTCTCAAATATTAACTAAGCTTGAGCGCATGTACAACGTTAATTTTGAGAATGAAGCTACACAATTGAATAAGGAAACTTTTAAAGGAGAATTTAAAGACGAAAACATTCAATCTGTATTAACAACCATGGCATTGAGTATTCCATTTAATTTTGAGATTAACGGAAAAGTAATAAAAATAACAAACTAAACCACTATGGATTTGGAAGTCCATAGGTTTTTAAAACAGACTGAAAGTCTGTGAAATTAGTAAAATCAACAACCATGCTATTTGCAGATATATTTTCAAATAATGAATAGATTCGTGTAATTTCCCGAAAAAATCGGGACAAGCTGTGTCAAAAGTTTTTAGAAGCTAAAGCGACATGCACTAAAGTACATTTTTAACTATTTTTTTGCGACCAATAAAAAAAGGAGAGTGTTGGAGCACTCCCCTAATTAATAACCATTAATACATATATACTAACAATCATTTAACACATGCAAAATTATGAAAAAAAGAAATGAATGTCATGCTTTTTCCTATGGACTGAGTAGAAAAAAAAGTTTCAAAATGAAATTAAGTTTTGTTTTTACTGTTTTTATCATGCTACAATTGTCTGCAACACCTGTTCTATCGCAGATTAAAATGGATTTTGATCTTAATGAAGTCCCTCTTAAAAAGGTTTTTAATGAAATTAAAGCACAAACAGGTTTTAATTTCTTCTATAACATTAAAGAAGTAGATGACTCAAAAAAAATCACCTTTAAAGCAAAGAATGAAAACATAAATGAAGTTCTTGCAAGATTAAGTTTTAAAGCTGATTTTAATTATAAGATATTAGAAAATCAAATTGTATTAACAAAAAAAACAGTCTCTTCAGTTTTTATTGAGCAAACAAAAGATATATCTGGAACCGTAAAAGACAATACAGGACAACCTCTACCAGGTGTTAATATTATTGAAAAGGGCACTACAAACGGAGTAACTACTGATTTTGATGGGAATTTTTCACTACGTTTAAAAAGTGATAATGCCACTATAGTAGTTTCTTATATAGGATTTGCAACAAAAGAAGTTGAAACTACAGATAAAACAGTATTTAATATTGTTTTAGAAGAAAGCGCAGCACAATTAGACGACGTAGTTATTATTGGTAGTAGAGGAAAACCAAGAACATCTTATGATTCCCCTGTACCGGTAGATAATATAAATGCTAGTGGACTTGCAAAAACAGGTAGAGGCGTTTTAGACCAACAGTTAACATTTAAAGTACCTTCGTATAATTCTACACAACAACCAGTTTCTGATGCAGCAGCTCATTTTAGTCCTGCAGATTTAAGAGGTTTGTTTCCAAGTAGAACGCTTGTTTTGGTTAATGGAAAAAGAAAAAATGCAAGTGCTTTAGTGTATAGTTATGTAACGCCCGGTCGTGGTGAAGTAGGTGTAGATATGAAATCTATTCCAGCAGGAGCTTTAGAGCGTGTTGAAATTTTAAGAGATGGTGCTGCTGCACAATATGGATCTGATGCGGTAGCTGGTGTGATTAATTTAGTATTAAAGAAATCAACAGAGCCTTATATAAATACAAGTTATAGCGCAACAACAGAAGGCGACGGAGAACAATTTCAATTAGAAACAGGTTTTGGGGTTAATATAGCAGATAGAGGTTATGCTAATTTTACATTTAATTACTTTGATCAACTACGCTCTCAACGCGCTGGAGAAATTACCAGTCTAGAGGATGAAGCAGGATATTGGGGTGTAACAGATACATCTAGTTTTAATACGAGCGATCTATCTGCTTTTTTAGATAGGAACCCAAGTGCAGGTTTTCAAGTGGGCTTGCCAGATATGACCATTACTAACTTCTCATACAATATGGGATATACTTTAGATGAAGAGTCTCAAACAGAAGTATACTCATTTGGGACATTAGCAAATAGAAGCGGTTCTGCACCACAGTTTGCAAGAGTGCCTTATTGGGTGCCAGGATTCGAGCAAATTTATCCCGGACAAGATTTTTTCTTAGCAGAAATGTCTCCACAAATTAAGGATAATACTTTAGCCATAGGTTTAAAAACAACGTATAATGGCTGGGATTTTGACCTTAGTTCTACAATGGGTAAAAATAGAATTGATTACTATATTACAAATTCTTTCAACCAATCATTTGGTGCAAGTAGTCCTTCAGATTTCTATAATGGGGCACATCAATTTAGCCATGTAGTAAATAATTTGGATGTTGTAAAAGTTTTTGAAACAGGAGAAGATAAATCTGTAGCTGTAGCTTTTGGTGCAGAACAACGTACAGAGCGTTTTGTTACAGAGCAGGGAGAGTTTGCATCTTACGGAGACGGTTCTCCAAATATTGATGGTGATAGAACTGGTTCTGAATCTTTTGGAGGTTTTAAACCAGAAAATGAATCAAACGATTATAGAAGCAATTTGGGGCTTTATACAGATATTACAGCAGATCTTTCAAAATCATTTTTAATTGGAGGTGCTTTGCGTTATGAAAATTATTCAGATTTTGGCACTAATTTAAGCTGGAAAATAAATAGTAGATGGAAAAGCAATAATGAAAAATTATCGATAAGAGGGTCTTTAAGTAGTGGATTTAGAGCGCCGTCTCTACATCAAATGTTTTATACCTCGATTACTACAACGTTAACTGAAAATGGCATACAGCAAAATGGAATTCTCAATAATTCAGACCCAGCTTTAAGAGCATTGGAAATACCCAGATTAGATGCAGAAACATCTTTTAATATTGGTGCGGGTATTACATATAGAATATCGAAAAAAATGGGTATTACTGCAGATGTTTACCAAATTAATGTAAATGATAGAATTGCACTTTCTGGTCAAGTAACTCCAACAGGAGATGCAAATAACCCTATAGATCAAACTTTAAGTAGTGTAAATGTAGGATCAGCAGGGTTTTTCTTAAATGCCATAGATACAAAAACAAGTGGTATTGATATTGTATTCAACTATGAGAATATTGAATTAGGTAAAGGAACTTTAAGTGGAAGCCTTGCAGCAAACTTTAATAAAACTGAAGTTAAAGGAATTAATTTGCCAGATTTTATTGTAGATAATAATTTAAGTGATGCTATTTTTTCCCGTGAAGATGTTTCTAGAGTAGAATCTTGGAGACCAAGACAAAAAATAATAGCTACCGCCACTTATGATATTAACAAACTTTCTGTAAACTTATCGATGTTAAACTACGGTAAAGTAATATACAGACACGCTAGTAATCCTGATGATGATGCAACTTATGGAGCTAAAACATTAACAGACCTGAGTTTCTCTTATGCTTTAACAGATAAGCTGAATTTTACTCTAGGAGCTAATAACTTATTTAATGTTTACCCAGATACTTTTGAAGAAGCTTACAGTAAAAATGGAGGTAAGCCTAATGATAGAAATTTAGACTTCGTAGGTAGATTCAAATATCCATGGCAAACAACACAGTTTGGTATTGATGGAACCAGAATATTCACAAAGCTAGCATTCAATTTCTAAAGTTTAAGTTAATTGTAGAAACCCAATCTTTAATTTTAATTTTAAAGATTGGGCTTTATTTAAATATGCAAGTAAATTTTTTATTGTTAAAATAATCCACAATTATCTATACTATGTATTGTTTAAAATTAAACTTCTACTAATTTGTAGGCCATAAGTTTGAAATTTAATAATTACGGTGTATAACAGGGAGGTGTTATATCTTGAAAAAAGCACAAAGATTATTGTCTATTAAAAAATCCTTGAGTAGTCATTTTTAAAAACGGTATTCGAGTCAAAACTAATATAAAGAGATATAGCTTTATAAAAGCTATAAAATGATTTTCTAATTAAAATTAAAATGAAAACCAATATAAACTTTGAAGATACAGAAGTTGCTTTTTCATTAAAGTCAAACAGCGAACTAAGAACAGCTCTTTTACTGTTTAAAATAATAGGAAAAAGTTACTTAACAGCCATAGCAAAACCAATTACCAATTTCTTTTTATCAATAAAACTTCCAATAGTGGCAATCTTAAAACAAACAGTGTTTAAACAATTTTGTGGAGGAGAAACCATACAAGAATGTCATTTTACCATTAAGGAAATGTTTGAGAAAAAGGTGTATTCAATTCTGGACTATTCGGTAGAAGGAAAAGAAAATGAATCACAATTTAATTCAACTTTAGCAATCGCTTTAGAGGCTTTGGAATTTGTTACAGATTACAGGGCAACCCCATTTATTGTATTTAAAGGAACAGGTTTAGGGCGGTTTGATCTTTTTGAAAAAGTTTCTAAAAATAAACCTTTAAGTGTCATTGAAAAAGATGAATGGGCACGGGTTGTAAATCGTTTTGATACTATTTGTAACCAATGTGCTAAAACACCGAATATCAGGGTAATGATTGATGCCGAAGAGTCTTGGATACAAGGTGCCATAGATAATTTAGCTGAAGATATGATGGTTAAATACAATAAAAACAGGGCTGTTGTATTTAGTACAGTTCAACTTTATAGATGGGACAGACTAGCATATTTAAAAAAACTAAAAAACAAGGCGAATGATAGCGGTTTTCATGCAGGTTTTAAGCTTGTGCGCGGTGCCTATATTGAAAAAGAAAGAAACAAAGCCCAGGCAAACAATTATATAAGCCCTATTTGCAGTAATAAAGAAGAAACAGATGCAAACTTTAATAATGGATTAGATTATTGCTTGAATAATTTGGGGGTTTTTGAGATTTTTTTGGGAACACATAATGAAAAGAGCACAAAAATGTTAGCAGAGTTAATGAATGATCAAGGTTTAAGCAACTCTGATGATAGAATTTGGTTTGGCCAGTTATACGGCATGAGCGATCATATAAGTTTCAACCTGTCTAAAAACAACTATAATACAGCCAAATATTTGCCATTTGGCCCTGTTAAAGATGTTATACCTTATTTGCTTAGAAGAGCTGAAGAGAATACCTCTGTTGGAAATCAAACCTCAAGAGAACTGGGTTTAATAAAAAAGGAAATATCAAGAAGGCATAAAAGGAAAATTAAATCATAGACAAGTTTAAGCACATTAATAATTCAAAATTGGAGACGTTGAATTCTCATGTATGCTGTTTAAAGACTATTAGGACAAACAAAATCCGTGGTAGATAAACCGGTATTTTTAATAGCTTCAAAGCCACCGGCTATATCTACTAAATTATCAAATCCTCTGGCCTTTAATATCGAAGCGGCAATTACCGAGCGATACCCGCCGGCACAATGCACATAATAAGTTTGGTTTTTATCAATGGCATTCATGTTGTCATTAATATAATCTAACGCAAAATGTTGAACAGTGTCGCCATCAAGATACTCAGATTTATATTCACCATCTTTTCTAACGTCCAATACATTAATAGTATTGTTTTTAAAATGCTCTGAAAACTCATCAGCAGAAATAGATTCGATAGTTTCAATATCTCTTCCTGAAGCTGTCCATGCATCCATACCACCTTTTAAATAACCTAAAGTATTATCATAACCCACACGGGATAGTCGTGTAACAGTTTCCCTTTCTTTACCTTCTGGCGCAACCAACAAAATAGGTTGTTTTAAATCGGTAATTAATGCACCAACCCAAGGTGCAAATGCGCCATTTAATCCAATAAAAATAGAGTTAGGAATATGTGCTTTTACAAACTCTTTTTCATGTCGAACATCAAGAACTAATGCGTCTTCTTGATTTGCTAAAGCTTCAAATTTTTCAGGAGTTAAAGGCTTGTTACCTTTTTGTAAAACAGTTTCAAAGGCATCATAACCAGATTTGTTCATCATGGCATTTTTTGCAAAATATTGCGGAGGTGGCAATATACCCTCCAAAACTTCTTCTATAAATTCATCACGGGTCATATCGGCGCGTAACGCATAATTCGTTTTCTTTTGCTCTCCTAAAATACCAACAGTTTCTTTACTTAAATTTTTGCCACAGGCAGATCCAGCACCATGTGCGGGGTATACAATAATATCATCTGGCAATGGCATAATTTTATTGCGTAAAGAATCATAAAGCATCCCTGCCAGATCTTCTTTAGTTAAGTCAGATTTTATAGCTAAATCGGGCCTCCCAACATCACCTAAAAAAAGGGTATCTCCAGAGAATATGGCATGTTCTTTTCCTTGTTCATCAATTAAAAGAAAGGTTGAAGATTCCATAGTATGCCCAGGCGTGTGCAATACTTTTATAGAAACCTTGCCCAGTTTAAAAATCTCATTGTCTTTTGCTGTATGGATATCATAATCGGTTTTAGCACCAGGGCCAAAAACAATAGTTGCTCCTGTTTTTTTAGCTAAATCAATATGTCCCGATACAAAATCGGCATGAAAATGTGTTTCAAAAATATATTTGATTTTTTCATTTTCTTTATTGGCCTTATCAACATATTGTTGTGTTTCGCGCAACGGATCGATAATGGCCACTTCACCGTCAGACTCAATATAATAAGCCCCTTGAGCTAAACATCCTGTGTATATTTGTTCTATTTGCATTGTGTTATTTTTATCATTCCCTCGAAGGAGGGAATCTTTTTATAATTACTTTTTCAAAAATACTAAACCCTATTGGTTTACTTTGTTACTTTTGTCACACTAAAACTTAGTTTACTTCTTTGTAAATTATGTATATAGCCATTAATAAAGTAAAAACTCCAAAACTCTTTTTCAATTTTTCTCCACTAATAAATTTTGATAGGAAAACACCTAAAATAATACCCACTATTGAAATTAATGTAAAAGTAAGCAGAAACGGCCATTCGATTTCTAAAGTTTGAACATCGCCAATAAATCCGATCAGAGAATTTATTGTCACGATAACCAATGATGTGCCTACGGCTTTTTTCATAGGAATATTTGCCCATAACACTAAGGCGGGAACATATAAAAAGCCACCTCCTGCACCTATAAACCCTGTGATTGTGCCGATAACTACACCTTGTGCAAAAGTTTTATAATAAGGTTGTTTTTGGCTAATTAGCTTTTTCTCTTTACTTTTTTTAATCATTGAAAATGAGGCTAGAAGCATGATGATAGCAAAGAAAATCATAATGGCCATTTCTTTGGTCAGCGTGTAGTTTTCAATATTGAATAGTGTGTCAGGAATACCTGGAACTAAATATCGTCTGGATAAATAAACCGCTACAAATGATGGAAAGGAAAAAACTAAGCCTGTTTTAAAATCGACTAAGCCCTTTTTATATTTTTGATACGTGCCAATCAAAGAAGATGAACCAACCACAAATAATGAATAGGCAGTCGCTACTATAGGATTATAGCCTAAAAAATACACAAGTAATGGCACTGTTAAAATAGAACCGCCGCCGCCAATAAGCCCCAAAACAAGTCCCACAACAAGTGCGCCTCCATAACCTATAAGCTGTATGCTACCCATATCAATGCGGTAGTTTATCTTTTAAAACGCCATAGATAAATGTGCCTAAAACAGCTGCGGCTATTACAATAAGTATGCTATAAACCCCGGTGCCCAATAAAATATACAAGGGCCCGGGGCAAGCCCCAATAAGTGCCCAACCCAATCCAAAAATAGTACCTCCAACAATATATCTTATGAATCCATTTTCTTTCTTCTGGACAAAAATTTCTGTGCCTTTTATACTTTTAATGTGCCCTTTTTTTGAAAGTTGAAGAAATAATATTCCTGAAGCAATGGCAGTTCCTATAATGCCATACATATGAAAGGATTGAAACCTGAACATTTCATAGATACGATACCATGATACGGCTTCAGATTTTACCAAAACGATTCCGAAGAAAATACCAATCAATAAAAATTTTAAATATTTCATTATTATTAAAAAATTAGGGGCAGAATAAAATTTGCCATAATCAATCCGCCAATAAAAAAGCCTATAACGGCTATTAAAGATGGCTTTTGCAAACTGCTGAGTCCTGAAATGGCATGTCCCGAAGTACAACCGCCAGCGTAACGGGTTCCAAAGCCCACCAACAAACCACCAATTATTAAAAGAAGCACCCCTTTTGTGGAGGTTATAGCTTGTAAATTGTACATTTCTTTAGGAACCAAGTTGGCTCCTGGATTTTTAAAACCCATACTTTGAAGTTCGGTTACCGTTTTTGGATTTAAATTAGTGATACTATCGTTAGATAGGTATTGTGCAGTTATAAAGCCTCCAACAATAGCGCCCAAAACAACAATTAAATTCCATTTGTGGTCCGATAGTTTTATTTTAAAATAGCTGGAAAATTTATCTGCCCCAATGATGCTACACATGGTTTCTAAGTTAGACGACATGCCAAAAGTTTTTCCGAAATAGAGCAGTAAAGCCATAACAAAGGCTATTAACGGGCCAGAAATATACCATGGCCAGGGATTTAAAATGTAATCCATAAACTAATTTTTAAGTGCAAAGTTAAGCTTATTTAAGTTTTGTAATAAATGTTACTTAAAGCAATATGATTTTATGTTTGTTGCGTTAGGGATTGCAATGGAAATCCTTTTTGTGAGGAACGAGCAAAAAGATTGTAATGTAAAGCCCGACCCTCGTGGTAACGCCCAAATAATTCCTTAATATCACAAAACCTCAATTTTATTTCGACTGAGCCTTATTTTATTATTGTTTTCCAACTGTTTTAATAATCTGGAAACCACCACGCGGGATGTATGTAAATCTTCGGCAATATCTTGATGCTTAACAAGTATGGTTTTTGAATCGTGCAACATCGTTTTGTTGATTAAGTATTTGTGTAACCGTTCGTCCATTTTCATAAAGGCAAGGTTATCTATGGTTTCAAGCATTTCGTCAAAACGGGTTTGGTAACTTTCTAAAATGAAGGTTCGCCAACTTTTGTTATCATGAAACCAGATTTGCATATTTTCTACAGGAACCATAAGTAAACTAGAATCTTTTTCGGCTACGGCCCTAATTTTGCTTTTTGATGTCTTCATGCAACAGGTTAGCGACATGGTACAGGTTTCTCCTGCTTCTAAAAAATATATCAATAATTCGTTACCGTCGTTATCTTCTCTTAGTATTTTAATGTTTCCGGAAAGTAAAAGCGGTATGTATTTAAGCGTTTGATTGATATCTATAATAATATCGTCTTTTTTAAAAGATTTGAACACACCTATTTTAAATATCTCATTGAGGAGGTTTTCGTCTAAAACATCATTGTATTTTTCTTGTAATAATTCTTTATCCATATTCAAAAATACGGATTAATAAATTTGAAATAAATTGTTTGGTATAGTTTTAATAAATAGTATATTTGCAGCCACAAAAAAGGCCACGTGGCGCAACTGAATAGCGCACTTGATTACGGCTCAAGAGGTTACAGGTTTGAATCCTGTCGTGGTCACACGAAATAGTAAAGCTTTCAAGAAATTGGAGGCTTTTTTGTTTTTTTATTGGTCTCAAAAAATAGTTAAAACATTTCGCTTTAGCTTCTAAAAACTTTTGACACAGCTTGTCCCGGTTTTTTCGGGAAATTACACGAATTCTCACGAATCTGTTCATTATTTTGAAAATATATCTGCAACTATATAATCATTTATGACTATCGGATAA
>TARA_R110002049_G_scaffold70608_3_pt1 | contig 16465 bp, 11 predicted proteins | sample TARA_R110002049 | Tara Oceans TARA_R110002049 (sample SAMEA4396941) | marine metagenome | biome: Polar Biome; feature: [SRF] surface water layer (ENVO:00010504); material: water (ENVO:00002006), including particulate matter (ENVO:01000060) such as... | depth 5 m | reverse complement strand
TCTAGTTTTGGTGTTAAAATAACTTCTATACGTCTGTTTTTAGCTTTTCCTTCAGGGGTGTCGTTGGTTGCAATGGGCGCAAATTCACCACGGCCTGCTGCGGTTAAATTTTCTGCATTTATAGCATTGTTTTCTCTTAAAATAGCCACTATGGCGGTGGCTCGTTTAGTTGATAAATCCCAGTTACCACTTAAATTTCCACTACCTGCATAGGGTGCATTATCTGTATGGCCTTCAATTAAAACGGCAATATCTGGGTTGTCCCCAAGTACATTGCCTAATTGCTGAACGGCTCTTCTTCCTTCGCTGCCAACTGCCCAGCTTCCTGAATTGAATAACAACTTGTTTTCCATGGATACATAAACCTTTCCGTCGCGCTGCTCAACGGTTAAGCCTTTACCCTCAAAATCGGTAAGTGCTTTTGAAATCGCATTTTTTAAGGCTGTCATTGCCGCATCTTTTGATGCGATAACATTTTCTAATTCTGCTACGCGGTTTGAACGGTCTTCCAATTCTTTTTTAAGTTTTTCTAAACGTGTGTTTTCAGCTGCCAAAGCTTGTTCTTTAGCTTCCAATTGCGCTAATAATTCTCTGTTTTTTTGAGAATTCGCTGCTATGGCCGCAGAACTGTTTTTCTCTAAAGCATCATAAGATGACTTTAAATTATCGTAATTTGTTTTTGTAACGCTGTAATCTGCTTGTAATTTATCGCGTTCTGAAACAGCGTCATCATAAGCAGATTGCAGTTGTTTTAATTCGTTTTCAGCAGCATTTTTAGCTTTTGACAGCAAATCGTTTTCATCAGAAAGTTTTCTGTTTTCCTGTTTTAAATTGGCATACTTCCCTTCCAATTCTTTATAAACTTTTGGAGATACGCAAGCGCTTATTAAAACGAGTGTAATTAATAAAAGTGAACTGTTTTTAATCATGTTAGGTTTGTTGTTTTATTAAACTATTATTTTTCGATTTCTATTAGTATCGGACAGTGATCGCTATGAACCGCTTCCGTGAGTATAACGGCTCTTTTTATGTTTTCTTGTAAAGGTTCTGAAACCATCGCATAATCTAATCGCCAACCTTTGTTGTTTGCCCGTGAATTGGCGCGGTAACTCCACCAGCTATACTGCTGTTTTTCAGGATTTAAGTATCTAAAAGAATCTGTAAATCCGCTATCAATAAAATCGCCAATCCATTCCCGTTCAATGGGTAAAAAACCTGAAACGCCTTTCATTTTTGGGTTATGAATATCTATTTCTTCATGACAAATATTATAATCACCACAAATAACTAAGTTTGGAATCTCTTTTTTAAGGGTATTGATATAATCTTGAAACAGATCCATATATTCCAATTTATGGTTTAAACGCAAATCATTAGTGCCCGAAGGCAAATACAAGCTCATCACAGAAACATCATCAAAATCTGCACGAATATTTCGCCCTTCAAAATCCATAGATGCTATTCCCGTGCCATATTCCACATGTTTGGGCTCAACTTTACTTAAAATGGCAACCCCGCTATAACCCTTTTTTTGTGCGCTAAACCAGTATTGGTATTGGTATCCTGCTTCGGTAAAAACATCCAAATCTAATTGCTCTTTTAAAGCTTTAATTTCTTGTAAGCAAATAACGTCTGGATTTGCCGCTTTTAACCAATCTATAAAACCTTTGCTTAATGCGGCACGAATGCCGTTTACGTTATACGATATAATTTTCATTTCCTCTCCCTAACCCTCTCCAAAGGAGAGGGAATTTGTTAAGATTAATAATTATGATATCCCGACATTCGTCGGGACAACACCCTTCTTTTAAAAAGGATATTCATTTCAGCTAAAATAAATAATACATTACTTTTACACTACTGTTTTTTTGTCACATTATATAAATGATGTTAACAAAATATTTCGCGCTATTAACAGTTTAAGTATTTAATGAAGTATATCCTTGCTTTTATGTTTGCTTTTATTGGTTTATGTGGGTTTTCACAAAACCAATCTTCTAATTATAGAACTATAAAAGTTGCTGTAAAAGATTCTATTCGTATTGATAGCGTAAGTATAAACTCCAACTGGTTTTCAATTAAGAAAAAAGACAGCTCTATTATTGATTCTACTTTTTATACGGTTGATTTCCCAAAAGCGATTGTAACCTTTAAAAAACCTATTGAAACAGACTCCATCATTATTAGTTATTTGAAATTTCCTGAGTTTTTAACTAAAACATACAAACAACTAGATGAAAGTATTATTGTTGAAAACAATACAAATGCTTCAAAATTATATCAGCTTTCTCAACCCAATACCAATAAAACATTTATTCCTTTTGATGGTTTAACAACCTCTGGGAGTATTTCGCGTGGGGTTACTGTTGGAAATAATCAAAACTCAGTTTTAAACAGTGAGTTAGACCTTCAAATTACAGGGAAGTTAAACGATAAAGTGTCTTTACGCGCATCCATTCAGGATGCCAATATTCCATTGCAAGAAAGCGGATATTCCCAACGTTTAGATGAATTCGACCAGGTTTTTATAGAGCTTTTTAGCGATAATTGGAATATTCGCGCAGGCGATATCGACTTGCAAAATAACAACTCCTATTTTGCACAATTTTCTAAACGTGTACAGGGTTTATTTGTAAATGTAAATTTGGGTGAAGAAGACACTAAAACTAATTTATTTGCTGCCGGCGCTTTGGTACGTGGGCAGTTTACAACAAGCAATTTTACCGCACAGGAAGGTAATCAAGGTCCCTATAAATTGCAAGGCACAAATGGTGAGTTGTTTGTTTTAATTGTTTCTGGCAGTGAAACGGTTTATGTAAATGGTGTTGCTGTAGAACGTGGTGAAGACCAAGATTATATTATTGATTACAACGCTGGCGAGATTATTTTTAACGCTACTTATCCGATAACCTCAGAAATGCGAATTACTGTTGATTATCAATTTAGCGAACGTAATTATTCGCGTTTAGTCGCTTATGCAGGCACTCGTATTGAAAATGAAAAATTCAGTATTGGTGTTTCTGTTTATTCCGAGAGTGATGCTAAAAATCAACCTTTACAGCAAAATTTATCGGAAGAACAAGTACAGATTTTAGCTAATGCAGGCGATGATAGAACACAAATGGCAGCGCCCTCTGAAGTTCCGGAAGCTTTGAATGAAAATAGAATTCTATATAAAAAAGAAGGTATTGGTGGCGTTGAAGCGTTTGTGTTTTCAAATAACCCGGATGATGAGTTGTTTCGGGTTACTTTCACAAGGGTAGGCGCAAATCAGGGCGATTATAATTTAAGCAGCATTAATGCCATCAATAATATTTATGAATTTGTTGGCGTTAATCAAGGAAACTATGCGCCCATTATTCAATTGGTTGCTCCAATAAAACTACAAATTGCAGTGGTTAACGGAAGTTATAATCCTACTGAAAAAACACAAATTAATTTTGAAGCGGCTGCCAGTAAAAATGACTTGAATTTGTTTTCAAATTTAGATGATAATAATAATGATGGGTTTGCAGGAAAATTAAATTTTAAACAAAATATAGTAAAAACGGATAGCCTTTGGAATGTGAATGCTTTTTTTGATAGTGATTATATTAGCGACGACTACAGAAATATTGAAGGTTTATATAACCCGGAATTTAATCGCGATTGGAATTTAAATTTAAATAATTTAAATGGCATTGGAAATAATTTGGGCAATCAATTACTTTTAAATTCTGGTTTCCAGATTTTTCATCCTAAAAAAGGAACTTTTAATTACCAATTTGAACATTTGAATTTCTCTGATGGTTTTAATGGAAATAGACATATTGCCAATGCCAATCTTCTATTAAACAAGTTTAGTATTGTGTCTTACTCTAGTTTTTTAAATGTAAATTCCACCAACAATACGTCCACTTTTTTAAGATCGTACAACACTATTACATACGGCATGCGGAAAAGTTGGCTGGGAACAAGATTAGCCATTGAAGACAACGAACAACGAGAAACGGCAACTCAAACATTAACACCATTAAGTCAGAAATTTAAATCTTACGACGTGTTTGTAGGTGTTGGAGATAGCACTAAAATATTTGCAGAAATTGGTTATAAAAACAGGGTAAACGATAGTATCAGGAATAATGAATTGCAAAAAGTAAACACGTCAAACACCTTTTATTTAAACGCAAAATTGGTTCAAAATAAAAATACCAATTTGTCCATTTACGCCAATTACCGAACATTGACTTATGAAGACGACACGATTGAAGATGAGCGTTCTATAAATTCCAGAATTCAATATAACCAAAAGCTTTTTAATCAGATTGTACAATGGAATACGGTTTTTGAGACTAACTCAGGAACATTACCGCAACAAGATTTCACTTATGTTGAAGTAGAGCCCGGACAAGGCACTTACACTTGGATAGATTATAATGAAAGCGGAATTCAGGAACTTGAGGAGTTTGAAATAGCGCAATTTCAAGATGAAGGCAAATATATTCGGGTACTTTTACCTAACCGTGTGTTTTTAAAAACGCACCAAAATAGGTTGAGTCAAACTTTAACCTTAAATCCAACACAGTGGTCTGGAAGTGAAAATAAATCACAAAAATTCTGGTCTCATTTTTACAATCAAACCTCCTATTTAATCGATAGAAAAATTGAAAGAGATAACAGTGGTTTTAATTTAAACCCTTTTGATAGCAATGCCGAAAATCAATTAGGACTGCAATTAAATTTTAGAAATGTGTTGTTTTTTAATCGTGGCAAGCAGGATTACACAACCTCCTATACTTACCTATCAAATACTTCAAAAAACACCTTATCCATTGGCTTTATTGAAAATAGTTTGAATAGCCATCAGTTTAATGTCAATCATAAAATTGCAGAAAACTGGCTTATAAATCTGCTTTCTGCCTTTGAAACCAATGAGAGCGTGAGTGAAAACTTTGTGAGCAGAAATTACAATTTTGATGAAACGCGCTTAAATCCAAAATTGTCCTATTTATTTAACGATAATTCTCGTTTTGATATATTTTACCAGCATGCCAGTAAAGAAAACACCATTGGTAGTTTAGAATCTTTAAAACAACAAAAGTATGGCGCATCTTTTACACTTACCAATAAAGAAAAAGGTGCGGTAAATGGAGAGTTCAATTTTTTCTCTAATACGTTTACCGGGAATGCAAATACGCCTGTTTCTTATCAAATGCTAGAAGGGTTGCAGCCTGGTAAAAACTTTACATGGAGTTTATTGGCGCAGAAAAAGTTAACTAATTTTCTAGATTTAAACCTAAGCTATTTTGGCCGGAAAACGGAAACCAGTAAAACCATTCACACGGGCTCTATTCAATTGAAAGCTTATTTTTAAAATCCAGAATTATCAATTTTATTCAGGACTGAAATAATTGAATTCACAGCTTCAACATAAAATTTTGGATGTATGTTTTCGAAGTCATCGGTCGGTTCATGATAATCCTTATGGTCTTCAACTCCAAAATACAAAAAAGGAATTCCTTTTTTGTAAAAATTAGCATGATCTGACGAATACGTCCAATTTTCTAAACCATCATAGCCATCATGTCCAGTTAAAATTTTTAGATTACAAGGTTGCTTCATATTTGAAATGATTTGTTTAAGTGATTTATTATAACCGGTCCCAGCAACAAATAACTCATGCTTATCGCTTCTACTAATCATATCTAAATTAACATTTAGTTTAATGTTTTTTATATTTACAGGAGGGTTGTTCACAAAGTATTTAGAGCCTTGAAGGCCGAGTTCCTCGCCATCAAATGCCGCCAATATTATAGAATGCTTGGGTGGGTGCTTTTTAAAATATTCAGCAAAAGCAAATAATGCTGATAACCCTGAAGCATTATCATCGGCTCCATTATATATTTCTCCATTTTTGATACCTTCATGGTCATAATGTGCACTTATAACAATATACTTATTAGGAAATGTGTTGCCTTCAATAAGGCCTATCACATTTGTTCCCGCATATTGGTTTCCATGATATATAAATGAGAAAGGTTGTTGGTATGTTTCATTAATTTTTAAGACTCCCAATTTGTAGAATTCATTGATTATATATTTCCTAGCGCGTTCAGCGCCTTTTGTACCTGTACGTCTTCCTTCATATAAATCGGATGATAATATTTTTAAATGTCCTAATAATTCTGTTTCATTAAAAAAATAGGGTTTATTAACTGTAATTGTTTGTCCGCTTAGATAAAAAAAAGAAAAGAGAACTATATAGAGTAATTTGATATTCATTCAGCTGATTTAATCGCTAAATCTAATCAAAAAATCCCATACAAAATGTATGGAATCTTTATTTTATAAAAACCGGATTTTATATGTTCGCTTTCATTAATTCTCTATTCATGCGGGCAATATTTTCTAACGAAATCCCTTTAGGGCATTCCACTTCACAGGCACCTGTATTCGTACAGTTACCAAAGCCTTCCAAATCCATTTGTGCTACCATATTCTTTACACGATCGGCAGCCTCAACCTGACCTTGCGGCAATAAAGCATACTGAGATACTTTTGCACCAACAAACAACATGGCCGAAGCGTTTTTACAAGTTGCTACACAAGCACCACAACCAATACACGTTGCTGCATCCATGGCTTCATCGGCAGCATATTTTGAAATTGGGATGGAGTTGGCATCTTGAGTATTACCAGAGGTATTTACAGATATAAATCCGCCAGCTTGTTGTATTCTATCAAAGGCACTTCTATCTACAATTAAATCTTTAATGACAGGAAATGCTGTTGCGCGCCAAGGTTCTATATAAATAGTGTCGCCGTCGCTAAAACTTCTCATGTGCAATTGACAAACCGTTATAGCCCTATCCGGACCATGTGCACGACCATTTATATACATGGAGCACATACCACAGATGCCTTCACGACAATCGTGATCGAATGCTATAGGCTCCTCGTCTTTATCTATCAAATCTTGATTTAATACATCAAGCATTTCAAGAAAAGACATATCTGGCGATACATCATCAAGCTTATAATCTACAATTTTTCCTTTATCGTTAGCGCTTTTTTGACGCCATATTTTTAATGTAAGATTCATATTATGATCTTTTAATTTATTGTTTCTTGATAAGGAGTATTATTTAATATGATACTTCCTTTGCCTATTAATTTTATCAAATCCCTGTACTCTTTATATGTGTTTAAACGCTTTGGTTTCGTTCCTCTAGTTGTAATAACCCTAGCATTTAAAGAATTATGGTCAAAAAATTGTTCTAAGTTTACAATTGATAATAAAACTTGTTTTAAACCCTTTTTGATATCTGACCCTTTAAGCTCTATAAAATATAATTTTTGATTTGCCTTTAATAAATAATCACACCTTATTTTATCTGAGCTAGATTTGTAAATACATCCATCAACTTTATACTTTGGTACATTAATTCGTTGATTATTTAATGCCATATATTCACTTTTCTTTTCATTTAAAACAATAATTGCATGCGATAATATTTCCTCACAGGCATCAATACTTTTTTTATCCATTAGAATTGTCCATTAATTCTATATTCAACAATTCATCAAATTCTTCATTAATAATTTCAGAGACATTATCTAGGTTATCCAAGTTTATAATACATTCTTCAGCATTTACCATATTAATAGGATGTCCATCATTCAAATAATAAACAGCAATATCATTTACATTAATCCATGCTTGTTTTGAAATAATACTATCAACTTCTTTCTCAAATTTCCCATTTCCCATACTTCCAATTTTATGAGCATAAATTAAATTACTCAATGTTGTTAAAACATAGGGGCTATGTGTTGGTAAAAGGAATTGATTATCATATTGGTTAATTGATCCAATAAAAAACTCAACTAATTTTTTTTGGGTCAGGGGAAACAAATTAAGTTCAGGTTCTTCAATAATTATAGTTCTTCCTTTATTGATTTTTAAATCATTGTTAAATTTAACAGCTAAATAAACAGGGATTGTTGACTGATACCCACTTGCACCAAGATGCAAAAAATGAAAATCACTATTGCTTGATTTCTTTATTTTACTTAATCCATTTTCATTCCTAAATATTATATTAAGAGGTGTTATATCAATATCTGTATTATAACCTCTTACAATTTTATTGATTTTCGCTAATTCATCCAATATAGCATCTGGCAATAAAGAATCTTTACCTACTGATAAAGATTGAAACCCTCTTTCTGCTGGAACAAATAAAGGGTTGTCCATTACCTTTTTAACGTTCAATCTAAAAAAATTCTCATTTGGAGTCCATGATAATAATTCAAAAAAGTCATTTTCTATTTCATCTTTTCTTAAACTAAACAATTGGTTTAATAAATCTTCAAACGATTTAGAATTAGCTTTTATTCTTGTATGGGTTTCAAAGAACTCTTTTTTTAAATCATTAGGCGTTGCTAAAGTTTCATGTTCTATTACATGATCTGTTTTAAACTCAAATGTATATAAGTGGTTTTCATAAATTATTTCAGAGTCTTTCTTTAAATAATCATTAATTCCCCAATCCTTTAAGCCATTTGAAAACTGTAAATTATTTGTGAATTTATCTAGTTCATTTTGCTTGTCAGAAAAGTTTACTATATAAGAAAAATATCTACAAACAGCCAAAACTTTTGCAACAGTACTCTTACCCGTGGCTTGTTCGCCAATAAGCACAGTAATCTTACCCAAGTCTAAATCAACAGATTTAATGGGGCCAAAGTTTTTTATGATTAGCTTTTCTTTCAATGAATATCCAAATTAGTCTTTTTCTCTCGCAGCTTTTTTTATTTATAACTTCTTTCTTTTACTTCAATATTCTCGTACACTAAATCTTCTTTATGCAACACAGCTTCTTTAGGCTCGCCTTTGTATTCCCAAGCTGATACATATTGAAACTCTTTTCTACGCATGGCTTCACCTTCAGGTGTTTGGTATTCTTCCCTAAAGTGCCCTCCCGCAGATTCTTCTCTTTGCAAGGCATCCTTAGCGAATAATTCACCAAGTTCTAAGAAGTCGGCTACACGTCCCGCTTTTGCAAGCTCTTCATTATATTCATCAGCATTACCAGGTACTTTAACATCTTTCCAGAATTCTGCTCTTAACTCGGCTATTTCAGTAATAGCGGATTTTAAATCTTTTTCATTTCTTGCCATTCCACATTTGTTCCACATTATTTTTCCTAGTTTTTTGTGGAAATAATCTATTGAATGCGTTCCATTGTTATTAACTAACTTATCAATATTTGCCTTTACTTGTTTTTCGGCTTCGTCAAATTCTGCTGTTTCAGTTGATATTTGACCCGTACGAATATCATCTGCCAGGTAATCACCAATAGTATAAGGCAGTACAAAATAACCATCTGCCAACCCTTGCATCAATGCAGAAGCGCCCAATCTGTTGGCGCCATGGTCTGAAAAATTAGCTTCACCTATAGCATATAAGCCTGGTACGGTAGTCATTAAATTATAATCTACCCAAATACCTCCCATGGTGTAATGTACTGCAGGGTAAATCATCATGGGTGTTTCGTATGGGTTTTGATCTACGATTTTTTCATACATCTGGAACAAGTTTCCGTATTTTGCCTTTACGATATCTTTACCTAATTTATCTACAACAGCTTTATCATTTTCATCTAGTCCTTTAACATGTGCTTGCTCTTTTCCGTAACGTTCAATAGCTGCAGCAAAATCCAAATACACGGCCTCACCTGTTTTATTTACACCGTACCCTGCATCACAACGTTCTTTGGCCGCTCTGGAAGCAACATCCCTTGGTACTAAGTTTCCAAAAGCTGGATAACGACGCTCTAAATAATAATCTCTATTTTCTTCTGCTAAATCAGTAGGTTTTAATTTTCCTTCTCTAATGGCCTTTACATCATCCATGTTTTTTGGCACCCAAATACGCCCATCGTTTCTTAAAGATTCAGACATCAAGGTTAATTTAGATTGATGGTCTCCCGAAACTGGAATACAAGTGGGATGAATTTGCGTGTAACAAGGGTTTGCGAAAAAAGCACCACGTTTATGTGCTTTCCAAGCAGCCGTTACATTACTTCCCATCGCATAGGTTGATAAATAGAATGCATTACCATAACCTCCCGTTCCTAAAACAACCGCATGTGCTGAATGACGCTCAATCTCGCCTGTTACTAAATTACGGGCAATAATGCCTCTTGCTTTGCCATCTACAATAACCACATCAAGCATTTCGTGGCGATTGTACATTTTGATTTTACCTCGCCCTATTTGACGGTTCATGGCAGAATAAGCCCCTAATAGCAATTGCTGACCTGTTTGCCCTTTGGCATAAAATGTTCTAGATACCAGTACCCCACCAAATGAACGGTTGTCCAATAATCCGCCATAATCTCTAGCAAAAGGCACGCCTTGTGCCACACACTGATCTATAATGTTTGTTGAAACTTCGGCTAAACGATGCACGTTAGATTCGCGAGAACGATAATCGCCTCCTTTTACCGTATCATAAAATAATCTGTATGTTGAATCACCGTCACCTTGATAGTTTTTTGCAGCATTTATTCCCCCTTGTGCTGCAATAGAATGCGCACGACGAGGTGAGTCTTGAAAGCAAAATGCCTTGACGTTATAGCCCAATTCTGCCAAAGTAGCTGCAGCAGAACCTCCTGCCAAACCCGTGCCTACTATAATAATATCAATATTACGTTTGTTGGCTGGATTTACTAAATTGATTTTATCTTTATATGTTGTCCACTTATCTTTAATGGGACCTTTTGGTACTTTTGAATTTAAAGCCATAATATTAGATTAATGGTTAAAATGATGAACAAGTGCGATAACTATAAATCCTAAGGGGATTATAATTGAATACCACTTAGCAAATGGTTGTAAACGCTTTTTGCGTATGGTTGAAGCACCCATAGATTGAAATGCAGAAGCAAAACCATGCATTAGGTGTAGTGCCAAAAACACAAACGCTACTACATAGGCAGCCACTCTTATAGGGTCTGCAAATTTATGAACCAGTTCCTCATAGTATCTAAAATCACTAGTTACATCAGCTGGGTTTAGCAAACCGCTCATATCTCCTTTAAAATATTTTATATTGATTTCCGGTACCCAAAAGTCGTAAAAATGGAGGCCCAAAAAAGCTAAAATAGCAAGTCCGCTCCATATCATATTTCTACTTACCCAAGATGAATTGGCCGCATTATGGTTTTTGGCATAAGAAAAATTTCTGGCATTTCTGTTCTTAATTTCCAGGATAAAACCCATAACAAAATGAAACACAACACCGAAAATTAAAACAGGTTGCAATGCAAATTGAACCAAGGGATTGGTTCCCATAAAGTGAGATAGGTTGTTAAAGACTTCTTCACTAAAAACAGAGGTAATATTTACTGTTAAATGTATAATTAAGAAAAACATGAGAAAAAAAGCTGAAAGCGCCATGGCCACTTTTCTTCCAATTGAAGATTTAAAAAATCCGCTCATTATTTTGTGATTAATTTATTGTTTTACAAATGTACGCTAGGTTTGAGTTTTAGACAACTAACAATTATCATGTTTTTGCTATTTAGAATGGTTTTTAATTATCTGGTAAATAGTATGTAAACCCTCACCAAAATAAAATAGTTTTAAAAGGCTCTAGTTTTGTTAAAAATTTAATCCAATATTAACTTTTTGCTAATCTTAGCATTTTCTGAATGTATATTAACAAGGTAAACACCTTTTGCCATTCCAACTACGTTAATAGTTTTTGTTTTTGAAGAGTTAGATAAGTCGTATTCAGATATTTTTCTACCGCTTAAATCGTAAATCACAGCTTTTTGTAAATTAATAAAAGACTCATTTTTAACAAAGAACCGGCTTTTTGCTGGGTTAGGAAAAATCCTTATGGCATTATTTAATTCGTCTTCTTCTACACTTAAATTACAAATAGTGGAATCTGTCATAACGGTTTGCGAACACGCTACGATACTATTACTTCTACCCTGAACATTATTAGTAGCTGTTTTGTTACCTGCTGAAAGTGCGCGTTGTTGTTCACTGTTCTGAAGACTGTAGTGCATAATATCATCTAAATTATCACCATCTATAACTAAATCATTAACATGGCTTAATTGATGCCCGTGACCTAATTCATGCAATGCAACACTTTCAAAATCATATTGCGAAAATGCAGGTAAACCATTACCAAAATACCAATCTGTTTCGTCATCAAACGAAATATCCATTTCTATCACATGGGCTTTCCAACTGGAAGGATTACCAATGAAACCACAACCCGATATTCTAGTAAAACATTGCCCTAAAACGCCATCTTCCAAATCATCATCAGGGATGGCACTATTATCAAATTTTACAACATTAACTCCATCAGATGCTATTACATCTACTGTTGTTGCAGAATTACTTATAGTCCAATTTACTTTAGTTTCGCACCGCCATTTATCTAATGCATTTTCAAAAGCAGATTTGGCTCCTGGAAATTCTGAATTGTTAAAAAATTGCGTTTGCATTTCCCAAGTGTAACCACCAGAACCATTATCATTTACATGCCTTGTTGGATAAGCATATGAGCCTAATGTGCCGTTGCTACCACCAGATTGTGTTTCGTCATCTGGATCAAAAATAGCATTAGATTCTGCATATGTTATTGTTAGGTCTCCACTTGAGGTACCGTTAACAGCACCATTATCTTGAACTAAAATTGGCCCTGTACCCGCTTCTGAAGGAATTTCAACTGTAATTTCTGTATCGGACCAAGTTAAAATTTGAGATTCTAAAGCCAATGCAAAAGTATCGCCACCATCATCTGCATTACTAAATCCAACTTGACCTTTTGTAGTGCCAAAACCTGTGCCACTAATCGTTAAAACCGTTTTAGTTCCTGCCGAACCAGTTGTAGGTGTAAAAGTTATGGAAGTTGGCGGCAGTAAACTTTTACTTTGATTAGATTTTGACTGCTTGGAAGCAACTTCAAAATCAGATACTTTAATATAATTTGATTTTGTATGATTCATTATTTCATCATAAAATGATGATTTGATTCCTTGCTTTTTACTAAAGGGATTAAATGCCACATCATCATACAAATTATATCGGTAAAACCCTTGCAAAGATCCGTAAGGTTTAAATTGTTTTCTTGATGATTTACCATATTTATCTAGTTGAGTATTATTATCGTATAGCGCAAAAACACCAATATCTCCTTTTTTTAATTTTAAGCTAGGCGATACAATTAGTGCTTCTGAGCCGACCGTACCACCAATAGTTATTACCTCAATGTTTGCTATTTGTTCCCCCTTAAAAACTTTATAAACTTTAATGGTATTTGAAGTGTAAATATTTTTCTTATCCGTATCCCAATAGGATTGTTTTGAAACAACCTCGCCCTCTACTACTAAACTAGAGTTGTCAATCTGCTTTTTTAAAGAAACCTCTTTTAACATTACCTGAGCTTTGGAAGCTTCTATTTGAAGAAAACAAAATAAAAAAGCCAAAACTAAACTTAAAGAGGTGATTTTTTTCATGATTTTAAAATTAATGCTGTTTTACCAAAGTGGGGCAGTACCAAATATAGTAAAATATAATCGACTTGATTTCTGAACTTTTATTACATTTATCAAACTTAATACAATTTTACTATGAAATACTTACCCATTGACAATAAACTCTTTACGAAAAACAGAAAGCACTTTGCCGCTAAAATGAAACCTAACAGTTTGGCTGTTTTTAACTCGAATGATATTTATCCTATTAGTGCAGATAGCACGATGCCATTTGAGCAACATCGCGATATTTTTTATTTAAGTGGTGTAGACCAGGAAGAAAGTATTTTGGTTTTATTTCCAGATTGCCCAAAAGAAAAGCATCGTGAGATTTTATTTTTAAAAGAAACCAATGCACATATTGCTGTTTGGGAAGGTGAAAAATTAACTAAAGAAAAAGCTTTTGAAACTAGCGGTATTAAAACCGTGTATTGGTTGCAAGACATGGAAAAAACCATGTTTGAAATCATGACGCAATGCGATACCGTTTATATAAACACCAACGAACATTACAGGGCTTCGGGTGAGACCGAAACCAGAGAAGATCGTTTTACCAAATGGTTAAAACAAAAGTATCCTGCACATGCCGTGGCAAAGAGCAATCCTATTTTACAAAGGCTTCGTTCGGTTAAAGATGGTATTGAAATCGACTTGATGCAAAAAGCCTGTAACATTACAGAAAAAGGATTTAGACGAATTTTAAATTTTGTAAAACCCAATGTTTGGGAATTTGAAATTGAAGCCGAATTTATGCACGAATTTTTATGTAACCGTTCAAAAGGGTTTGCTTACACGCCTATAATAGCTTCTGGAAATAATGCCAATGTTTTACATTATGTTGAAAACAATCAGCAATGTAAAGCTGGCGATTTATTGCTTCTTGATACGGCTGCCGAATATGCCAACTACTCTAGCGATTTAACACGTACAATTCCTGTTTCTGGGCGTTTTACTGAACGACAGAAAGCCGTTTATAATGCTGTAAACCGCATTAAAAAAGAAGCGACCAAACTATTAATTCCTGGCACTGATTGGGCAGAATATCATGTGGAAGTTGGCAAAATGATGACCTCAGAATTATTAGGTTTAAAACTACTGGACAAAACAGATGTACAAAATGAAAACCCTGATTGGCCGGCTTACAAAACATATTTTATGCACGGGACTTCGCATCATATTGGATTAGACACGCATGATTATGGTATTTTGACTGAGCCTATGCAAGCCAATAACGTGTTTACTGTGGAACCTGGCATCTATATCCCGGAAGAAGGTTTTGGTATTCGTTTGGAGGATGATGTGGTTATTCAAGAATCTGGAGAACCTTTTAATTTAATGAAAAACATCCCGATTGAAGCTGAAGACATTGAAGACATTATGAATTCTTAATATGAAACTCATCCAATTTTGTATTGGAATTCATTATTTACCTCTCCTAAGGAGAGGTCAGAACTACATTTTTTTTGTAGTTCTGGGTGAGGCGAAAAAAATGGGCTGTATAAAAATACAGCCCATTAGCTTACAATACTAAAATTTTATTTTACAGAGTGACTAATTCAAATAAATAATCGTTTAGTTTTTGCAGCGTATTAATTTTATCTTTTGAGTGTATTAGTAAGGATATATTATTCCTGCTTCCTCCATAAGAAATCATTCTAATTTTTACATCTTGTAATATTTGGAACAACTTATATGTTTCTTGATGATTCACTATAGAGTGCCCAACCAAACACACAATACTTTGATTTTTATCAACCTCTACAGTTGAAAAAGCCTCTAGTTCGGCTAGGATTTTATCTAAGTTTTTATCATCATCTATCGTTAGCGACACGGCAACCTCCGACGTTGTAATCATGTCAATAGACGTTTCATAAACTTCAAAAATTTCAAATACTTTTTTTAAGAAACCATGTGCCTGTAACATTCTGCCCGATTTAATTTTTATGGCAGTAATATTATCTTTTGCCGCAATGGCTTTAACACCGTTATCAGAAGTTTCATCAGAAATTAAAGTGCCATAGGCCTCAGGATCCATGGTGTTTTTTAATCGCACGGGAATACTATCTTCTCTAACTGGCGTAACCGTTTGCGGATGCAATATTTTAGCTCCAAAATAAGCTAGCTCCGCTGCCTCGTCAAACGATAAGTTTGAAATTGGTTTGGTGTTTTCAACATACCTTGGGTCGTTATTATGCATTCCATCAATATCCGTCCAAATTTGTACTTCTTCAGCTTTAATGGCTGCGCCAATTATGGTTGCAGTATAATCACTACCTCCGCGCTGTAAATTGGAGATTTCATCATTATCGTCTAAACAAATAAACCCTTGAGTGATATATATTTCAGATTCACCCGCAGCTCTAAAAACGTTTTCAAAATGTGTTTTTATATAGTCAATATTTGGTTCTTTAGCACTATCAATTCGCATAAAACTTAAAGCTGGCAAGAGTGCCGAACTTATGCCTTCTTGATTTAAGTACGCATTAACCATATAGGTTGAAAGCAACTCACCTTGTGCAACAATATTGTTTTCTAAAACAGTTGAAAAAGGTTTGTATGTGCATGCCACTAGAAAATTAAAAATACCTGAAACATAGGCTTTAACATCGGTGTTTAAACCTTTGTTTAAAATAAGGTTATCAATAGTTTCAAAATAGGTATCGTGCAATGTATTAACCTTATCTATAGCGTCATTTGAAGCATTTTCTTTAATATCGTTTGCAATAGCAACCAATTGATTGGTAGTACCGGACATAGCCGATAGCACCACAATTTTTTGCGCTCCGTCGTTAATAATATTTTTAACGTTAGCTATATTTTCGATGGAACCAACCGATGTCCCTCCAAATTTTAAAACCTTCATTTGCATAATTTTACGGCGCAAAACTATAACTCATTATCTTAAAAAAGATATTTAG
>TARA_R110002049_G_scaffold64920_3_pt1 | contig 16481 bp, 14 predicted proteins | sample TARA_R110002049 | Tara Oceans TARA_R110002049 (sample SAMEA4396941) | marine metagenome | biome: Polar Biome; feature: [SRF] surface water layer (ENVO:00010504); material: water (ENVO:00002006), including particulate matter (ENVO:01000060) such as... | depth 5 m | reverse complement strand
ATATTTTTATCAATAATTCCAATCGAATCTTCCTTCTCGTATTTCAACTACTTCATTATCTGTATTTATAGCATCAAACCAGAAGGTTCCTGAAATAATTGAGTTTTGTAAATCAACTCTTGTTATTTTTAGCTCACCATTTTTTAGGGTATTTGTATAAGATATGTTTTCAATATCTAACCAATACATGCCCCCCCCCCTATAAAATCACCATCATCTATCATATTTTTATTTAGGATATAAGATTCCCCTTCTGCCAAAGTAATCCTTTTAGTTTGAAAAAAAACTGTTGGACCAAAATTAACATCATCAGAAAAGCCCATGGTAAAAAAGAATTCTCCATTATCAAATTGATAAAAACAATTTACAGGTGAATTTAGCCCTCTTTTGGATGGTAAATAAACATTTCCATTAACCAAACAACCTACGGTATTTGCCCCTGTTTGGGTTGCTTGTGGAAGTTGGTCTATGGGGTTTGTGGGGTTGTCATCATCGTTTTTGCAGCCCCCTAGCCCCCAAAGGGGGAATAAAACGAGTAATATTAAAAGTAAGTTTCTCATAACTGTTTTGGGTTTTATATTGTGTATTAAATTTAGCACTTTATTTTTAGTTTTTGTTGCGGAAAAACCGTAATCGATAATATAATTTTGTTAAATTTTTATAGATTTGTTGTGAATTAAATGATTGTGAGATATTGTTTAATTTAAGCACTGAAAGATTGCCTACCTGATAGATGGTCTTTCTTTTTTAGACGTATTTCATATCATAGGCTATTATTTTAATTGGTATATTTAAGGTCAAATCGACCATCGGTAATCTTAATTTCATTATTATCATTATCTAAAACTGTAAACTCGAAAGTTCCCGAAATAATGAAGTTTTTAGAATTTTTATAAAATTTAATACGTTTCAGAAAAAAATTAACCTATAATCTATTGAATTTCATAAAGTTATCAAAATTATATTCCATACTAAGAGTCTGTTTATCAACTAAATATTTTAAAATATAATTATCCAATGAATCATCATATGCTTGGTTGAGTGAGTTAGTGAATCTAATACCCCAATCAGATTCAGCCACTTCTGTTGTGTTTACCTGATTCAAAATTAGGATATTTGTATCCATGTCATAAATACCAAAAAAAGAATTATTTGGCGTATTCCCGTCAAATGTGTCTTTATTAAAAGTAATCGTCACTGGTATGTTTTCAAAACCCTCAGATTCAATTTGAGTAGAATTATCACTAAAATACCCTACAAGTTCCCACTTTCCTATAATACTTTCAAGTTTTTCCTCTGATTCTTTATCACATGATATCAACAAAAAAATTAATGACAAAATTGAAAATAACGAAACTAGCTTTTTCATGATTTTAAATTTTAGATTCTTTAATAAATTTTGCAGATGTTAAATTATTTGGGAAAGGTATGGCTGCTACGGTATAAGTAAATTTATCTATTATCAATTCATTTTGGTTATTGTAGCTATAACCTGTACGAAATATTCGGGTTTCATTATTAATGTCCCATGTAATATCCATCTCCAATCCGTTTAAAATCTCAATAGCAGTTAATCTTTCTTCAAAGCCTTCTGTTGGAGTAATAATTTCAATATTTAAACCGTCAATAATTAAAGTATAGTTATATTGGGGTCGTGAACATCAGTGTTTGACATACTATCAAAGAACACTCTTTTCCATATCTCTTTGTTATCAGGTTTTAAGTTATCCTCTTTACTGCAATTCAATAATAAAGCAGATATAAAAAGAGTTAAGACTAATGTTTTCATAATTTCAAATTTTTAAGGTTATATCCATTAGATGCAAAATCTTCGATTTGGTTGCGTAACATTATGTATTAAAAATAAAACTTATGAGTAAGTAAATTATTTAAAAAACATAACTTTAACACTTTTTATTTACGGAAAAACCGTAAAAATCAAATTTTAGAAAAAATTAGTTAGAGGTTGGGCTCAATTTATGAGAATACTTCACGGTAGCATATAGGGGTTCTATTTTATGTTTTTGAATTCATCAACATAAATTCAGTTGCAATCTTTCTTGTGCTGTTCCGATAATTATCGGGATTGTTTCAAGATGACAAAAATCAATTCAAATTGCGCTTTTCAATAAAAAACCGCTTTAAAAGCGCTGAAGCTTCTTCTTCTAAAATACCACCTTTAATTAGTGTTTTAGGATGTAGTTTTGTTTTTAAGTTCATGCAACCGCGTTCCATGTCTCTAGCCCCATAAACAATATTTGAAATTTGACTCCAATACAAGGCTCCTGCACACATTTGGCAAGGTTCCAGTGTTACATAAAGTGTGCATTTTTGCAAGTACTTACCTCCCAAAAAATTAGCAGCAGCAGTTATAGCTTGCATTTCAGCGTGAGCAGTAACATCTGTTAAGGTTTCTGTGAGATTGTGACCACGAGCAATAATTTTATTATCAATAACAATAACAGCTCCAACAGGAATTTCGCCTTTTTCAAAAGCAACCTCAGCTTCCTGAAGTGCTTTTTTCATAAAATACCTATCATCAAAAGGTTCTATCATAACAACAAAAATACGATTTCAAAATATTACATTTGTAAATTAATGAGCAATCTTTTAAATACCATAAACTCACCCAAAGAACTCCGTCTTTTAAATCAAAAAGACTTACCTCAACTCGCCAAAGAATTACGAGAATTCATCATAAATATTGTGGCCACTAAAGAAGGACATTTAGGTGCTAGCTTAGGTGTTGTGGAATTAACCATTGCACTGCATTATGTTTTTAACACCCCTAAAGACGAACTGATTTGGGATGTTGGCCATCAGGCTTACGGGCATAAAATTTTAACCGAAAGACGAAATAAATTTAATACCAATCGGCAGCTTGGTGGGTTAAGCGGATTCCCAAAACGTAGCGAAAGTAACTATGATACCTTTGGTGTTGGCCATGCTTCAACGTCTATTTCGGCTGCATTGGGTATGGCTATTGCGTCTAAACTAAAAGGTGATTTTGAAAAACACCATATCGCAGTAATTGGTGATGCTAGTATTGCGGGCGGTATGGCTTTTGAAGGGTTGAATCACGCTGGTGTAACCGATGCTAATTTAGTAGTGATTTTAAATGATAATGCTATTGGTATAGACCCAAGTGTTGGGGCTTTAAAAATGTATTTAACTAATGTAAAAAAGGGCACTCAAAAGCGAAATAATATTATTAAAGCTTTAAATTTTGATTATTCTGGACCTATTGACGGACATGATATTGATAAAATAATTTTCGAACTCCACCGATTAAAGTCTATAAAAGGTCCTAAGTTTTTACATATTATAACTACAAAAGGTAAAGGTTTAAAACAAGCCGAAACGGATCAAGTTAAATATCATGCTCCAGGTAAGTTCAATTCTTTAACAGGGGAAATTATAGCCAAAAGTGCCTCTAGGCACCCAAAATATCAAGATGTTTTTGGGCTTACCATTGTAGAACTTGCTAAAGAAAATGAGAACATTGTGGGTATTACCCCTGCAATGCCAACAGGGAGTTCCCTAAAATATATGATGGCGAAAATTCCAGAACGTGCTTTTGATGTTGGGATTGCTGAACAGCACGCCGTAACATTGGCGGCAGGCATGGCAACACAAGGATTAATTCCGTTTTGCAATATTTACTCCACGTTTTTACAACGTGCTTACGATCAAATAATTCATGATGTAGCACTTCAAAAACTACCTGTTGTTTTTTGTTTAGACCGTGCTGGTTTAGTTGGAGAAGATGGCGCAACACATCATGGTGTTTTTGATTTATCATACTTACGATGTATCCCAAACCTCATTATTTTTGCACCTAGAAACGAAATAGAGTTACGTAATATTATGTACACCGCTCAACTTGGGCTGGATTTACCTTTAGCTATTCGGTATCCACGTGGTCGAGGTATAACTGTTAATTGGAAACAAGCGTTTTCTAAAATTGAAATAGGGAAGGGTGTTCAACTTAAAAAAGGTAAAAGTTTAGCTATTTTAAGTATTGGGAGTATTGCTAAAAATGTTTCGGAAGCTATTTTGAACTTAGATGTTTCTCATTATGATATGCGTTTTGTAAAGCCTCTTGACGACAAACTACTTCACACCATTTTAAAAGAATATAATACCATTATTACCATAGAAGACAACGCCATAAAAGGTGGTTTTGGAAGTGCTGTTTTAGAGTTTGCTTCTGCAAATAATTATAAAAACGATATGACCCTTCTTGGGATTCCTGATTCTTTTATTGAACATGGTACTGTTGATGAATTACAATACGCACTAAAATTAGACCCTGGGAGTTTAAAAAATTATATAACTGGTTTAATTAAAAAAAGGGGAAGCTAAATGCCTACGGTTCTCAATTAAAATATTTTTATCTAAGTACATGACAAAAATTGAAACATATATTTTAAGTCGCTAATTATCAATAGTTTTATGATTTTGGATGTTTCAGACCTGCTAGCCCCGATAGCTATCGGGGCTGGCAGGTCTCAATTTCAGTAAGATTACTATGATTTAATGAAGGCTAAACTAATTTTTGTCATGTACTAAATATTTTTATTTTATTTATTAATTCACATTAAAACTCCAGATTTGACCAATAGTTTTTGCTCCAAAATTATCTAAGGTATTAATCTTCCAATAATAAGTTTTCCCAGACTCTACAATAACATCCGAAGTTTCAGCAGTTAAATCAGACGATACCAATGCAGGATCGGTTGCTTCTCCAAAAAATAATTCATAAGTCAATACATCTTCTGTATTTGTATCAGCACCTTTCCAATTTAAACTTATTGTACCAGCATTGATACTACTATTTATGTCTGGACTAATAATTTCAGCAGTAAAAGGCGCATAGTTTGAAACACCAATGCCTTCTGTATAAAATGCAAAAACAGAACTGGACTCTCCTATATTATCCTTAAGATCCTCAGGAGTTATTCTCCAGTAATAAGCTACACCATTTTCTAAAGTAATATTTATTGTTGTTCCAGAAACCACACGGTCTTCAACAAGATCTGTTAAGCTTCTGTTTTTTGCAATTGTAATTTTATACTTTACAACATCATTTTCAGGATCTACGGATGGACTCCAATTAAACGCAATTAGGTTATCAATACACAATAAATTTTCAGAAGGATAAATTAAATCCACTTTAGAGGGCGCCATATTTACGGGGTCAACAATTTCTTCTTTTGGAGGATTATCATCGCCTCCGCTACAAGCAAAGAAAAATACCAATGTTGTAATTATAAATATAAATGTTTGAAATTTCCTTTTCATCTTAAACCATATTAGGCTATAAAAAATAGCCATTAATTATTTTTTAAATACTTTAAATACTAAAGGTTTACCAATATTAACCTTTACAAAATACACACCCTTGCTTAAAGCCTCAAAAGGAATATTTACAAAAGTTGATTCTCCTTTATCTACAACTCGATCATATAATAACTGTCCGCTCAGGTTGTATATTTGAACAGGTATTTGATTTTGATTTATTGAAGGAAGCGTCACTCTTAAAACATCAAGAACAGGATTAGGGCTTGCCGTAAATTTGTCAAAATTATTACTGTCAATTGCTTTTGAAATTTTTCCTTCGCAGGCTTTAGAAGATGATATTTCCAAAACTCCAGACTGTGACGTTTGTATTTCAAATGATTTTTCGCTTGTTGTTCTTATAATCTCTCCATTGAAAGTGATATCAAATGGAGGCGTTCCTTTGTTTATAGTAATAAATGTAGTGGTATCAGAACCTGTGTTAACTCTATTATCAAAATCAACATCTATTATAGCTGCGGGTGTTATATTAATCTCAAAGCATTGTTCAAACGTTGTGTTTTCAACGGATACGCAAACCAAATATGAACCAGCAACCAAATTCCCGAATGTTACAGTGGCGTCAAAACCTTCACTTAAACTTATCCCTTCACCATTTAATATTGCATTATAAGTGATATACGTTTCCTTTGTTGTTATAATAATTTTTCCGTTCCCTGAACCCTCACAAGTTTCTGAAACTATTTCTAAAGAAATATTATCGGGGTTTTCATAACTGGTATCGCACGCATCTCCAACACCATTTCCATTAGTGTCTTGCTGATCTGGATTTGCTGTTGTTAAACAATTATCCTCAATATCAATTACACCATCGTCATCTACATCCTGACAGCCATCTCCAATACCATTTCCATCAGTATCTATTTGATCTATATTAGAACTTTCCGGACAATTATCATTAACATCTAAAATGGTATCATTATCTGAATCCTGACAAACATCTCCAATACCGTTTCCATCTACATCCGCCTGATCTGCATTGGCAACCTGAGGGCAATTATCAACTTCATTAAGTATTCCATCGCCATCAATATCCTCATCAGGAACTAATTCAAAAGCTCCCGAAAATACGCCCCTTCCATAAGTTGATGCAAAAACCATATTATCATCCCTTACATCCATATCTGTAACTTTCACGTTACTCATTCCGTTGTAAGCCTGATTCCATTCTGGTGAAGCTGTTGAGAAATTAGTTGTAAACCAAACCCCAAGGTCTGTTCCTATAATAACCTCATTATAATTTAATGGGTTTTGTAAAATTGTATTTACTGGTAAATCTGGTAAATCACCTTCTTTGTTTTGCCAACTTGCACCACCATCATTTGTAAACCAAATATTAACAACCCCATAATTATGCATGGTAACAAATATTTCGTTTTCATTGGCTCCAAATTCAACATCCGATACACTTCCAACAAAACTTGATCCACTTATGTCTGCCCAGACAAGGTTATCGCCGTCAGCATTTTCTACTTTAAGAAGATCTCCTAAAACAGTTCCCACATATAGTTTTGTATATCTGGCTGTGTAAGGAGAAACCCTAAATGCTGTTGGTCTAGATGTAAGCAAAGCATCTGTTAAATCTGTCTTTACAATAGTCGCTTCAGATTTAATTCCTGAATATCTTTTAATAACACTATTGCCTGCAGAAGAATAATTTGAATATAGTATATCTAGATGAGAATCTAAGTCCTGAGGGTTTATAAAAGACCCATTAGAATCTTCTTCATCGTTTATTATAATAAATTCTCCTTCAACATAATCATATAAAACAACAAATGTGTTATAAAACACATTTGCAACAAAATAAGCATCACTACCATCTTGATCAAAAAAGCTATATCCTCCGTCTCCTCCAGTAACCTCTAGAGAATTATCTGGCGCATTTACAATTGCATCTTGAAATATCTGGGTCCCATTATCTTGAGCTCCAGCTATAAAATAATCGCCTTCAAATACACTTTTCGGCCCAACTCCAATGCTATAAAACTGTGCAGTTATAAAACCGTTATTACGGTCACTAATTGTAGTGCCAGCATTACTGGAGTAATAAATACCACCATCATTAGCAAAAAGAACTTTACTATTATCATTGTTCCCATAGGCAACCCTATGCTGATCTGCATGGACTAAAGGCACACTTAGATCATTTAAATCGTTATTATTTGACCATTTTGATATCTGATTCCACGATTCCCCTGCATTTATGGATTTAAACAAATCAATACCGCCAGTGTAAACAACATTATCATCCACGGGGTCTACAGATAGTGTTAAGTTATAAAACGCTTGATTTCTTGCGAAATCATTGGCAGGTATGCCTGTATCAGCATCATTTGGCAAAGCCAGATTTATTGTTGAGGCAAAACCATCATCAGTTCGCTCTAATATAATGGGTGCATTACCCGATCCTTCAGCTAAAACATACAATTTTTGAGCATCGCTTCTAGATGAAGATATTTGTGTTCTAACACCATTATCTATTTGATAATTATTCGTAAAAACATCACCGTCAACAGAGGACAAAACAGTTCCTCCCCCATCACCAAATAGTACACTATTGGTAGTAGCAACCCAAATTTTATTATCTATTCCTATCTCAATATCATTTGGGCAATATTTATTGCCATTTGAAGTTAATGGAAGTGAAGCTTCAACCCAATTTGTGCCACCATCAACAGATTTATACAATCCAAATTCTAATCCTCCTAATGAGGTAAATACATTGGCATCACCGTAAAAGGAATCTCCAGCAGCAACATAAATTTCTGAAACTCCAGCGTTATTTCTAACCACTACATCGTTAATATGTTGTATTCCAGGAACAAGCAACCCATTAAAAACACCTACTTTTGGGTTTAAAGAAACATTAACTATTTCTGTACTTAATGCATTTTGAATGGCATCCCCATTTGCTTTAGAAATAAAAACTGCTGGTATTGTAATTGAGGCATCATCACCTGACATGTTTACAAGATTTCCTGTAGTGTTATCAGTCACTATTACTGCTATAGCCCCTGCATTTTGTGCATTTTTTGCCTTTAGTGTAAAATTACAATCCCCTCTTCGTATTAATGCTATTTTACCAGCCATTTCAGAACTATTGGTAAAAGCTTCGCATCCTAAAGTTGGAGATGCTGTTCCGTTGTTTGCTAATACCACATCGGCGGTAATAACCAAAGTTAGTGCCGTACCAAAACTAGTGGTAGGTTGGTAATTTATATTTCCAGTTATAGGTACTGGCGAATTTATGGTTATATTACTAGTTGAGGTTTGTATGGAACTGTCTCCACTTGCACCTCCAAAGATTTTTACCCATGTTTCCCCTCTATCTTCAGATTTCCATAATCCATCTCCGTTAACATCGCCTCCAACATAAGATTCCCCTGTGCCCATATAAAAAATATCAGGATTATTAGGGTCATAGGTTAAAGATGAAACAGCTAAATTTTCAGGAATTGCTACTCTTTCCCATTGAGAATTTGCACTAGATATATTAGAATTTTTCCATAAACCACCACTTACACCCCCTGCAAAAACAATCTGGTTGGTGTCATCATTGGGGTCAAACATCACGGCTCTAGCTCTACCACTTACGTTGTTAGGTCCTCTTTCAATCCAAGAATTTTCGGTCTTTTCACCAGGCACAACCTTAGCAAAAGCTCCATTTTTTAAACCTCTTTGATTTAATAGTTCTTTCTGAATCTTGCGTAAGTTCTCTGTTGTTGGCCTACCCAAAGCAGGATTCATGGTTAGCTCCCAGCGTTCCTCATAATACTTGTTTGGTGGCAGCCCGTTCTTTTTTCTTTCCGCTTTGGTATATTCGAGCGTTTCTTTGAATGGACTATTATTCAAAAAATCTTTATGCTGTTTTTTTAAATCGCTTATTTGATTTTCTGGCGATTCTTGTTTATTAATTAAGAAAACAAGTGTTCCCGAAAATAAAACACCAATTAGTAGAGGTATTATTTTTTTCATTCTAATTTTTTACCAAATATACGTTTTAGTATTAAAAAAATACTACTAATCTATAACACCCCTTACATTTTGTAATGCATAAAAGGATTTTACTTTCATATTGAATTAAAAATTAATCCCCTTTATTTTCTTATAATCTAAAATGGCCTTACTATCAGACAATAGTGACACATAGTAACAAACACTTGACAAACGACTGTAAAGACTAACGTTTTCAGATTTTATTGTTTTTGGCAATCCTTTTAAAATAAGCGTATCATAGTTTGATGCCACATTATTGAACGCATTATTTACGGCATTGGTATAGGTGTTTAATAAGGTGTTTAAAACACCATATCCTGCAATTTCTTTATCGACAACTTCGGTAGATTGGTAGATGTTTTCAATACTTATTTTTATGATATCATCTATTTGAGCTTCATATTTACTTTTATCCAACAATGCACAATTAAACGCGCCACTTAAAATGGCTTCTTCATTTTGCATAAAGATTTCAACGGCTTCATTTATAAGTGTACCTATAGCTAAGGCTCTTAAATAACTTACGCGATCTTCTTTACTGGTAAGTGCATAATAATTTTCGGTTTTTATTTTATCACGAACTAAGTTGATTAAATACTCTAGCGCAAATTCTTCTTGAATTAACCCAAGGTTAATACCGTCTTCAAAATCGATTATAGTGTAGCAAATATCATCGGCCGCTTCAACTAAGAATGCTAAAGGGTGCCTTGAAAAACTTAAATCGGTTTTACTTCTTTTTAATAAACCAAGTTCATTTGCAACATCAGAGAAAGCGTCCTTTTCACTTTGAAAAAACCCATATTTTTTATCAGCGATATGTTTGGTTGGTTTTATTGGTAATGATTCTTTTGGGTACTTCATAAAAGCACCAAGTGTGGCATAGCTTAAACGTAAACCGCCTTGTCGCCCCGCCCTACTTTCGGTTAAAATTTTAAACCCGTTGGCGTTTCCTTCAAAATCGCATAAATCTTGATATTCCTTAGGCGTTAAGTCTTTTTTATATTTAAGTCCGTTTCCTGTTTTAAAAAATTCGCCGATAGCTTTTTCACCTGAATGCCCAAAAGGCGGATTACCAATATCGTGTGCTAAAGCAGCAGACGCTACAATAGCGCCAAAATCGTTAGCTTGATAGCCGTGAATATTTTGTAAATGGGGATGTTTTTTTAATAATTTTTGCCCCACTAACCGCCCTAAAGAACGCCCGACCACACTAACCTCTAAACTATGTGTTAAGCGGGTGTGCACAAAATCGGTTTCTGATAATGGAATAACCTGTGTTTTGTCTTGAAGGCTTCTAAATTCTGATGAAAATATCACTCTGTCGTAATCTACTTCAAACCCTAATCGTGTTTCATCTTGTTCTTTTCTTATTCGTTTGTTCGTGTCTCCAAAACGTTTTAATGATAGTAGTTGTTCCCAGTTCATCTTTCAAAATTAAGCACAGGCAAGATACTTAAATAAAGTAAAAACGCAGGTCAAATTTGTTAACATTGCCGTAACATAATAATCACTTTTGTTTAATGATTAGATAACATTGAAATAAACGTAATATTAGTTATTTGCATAACTAATTTAGCTTATTAATGAAGCCAATATTTATCTTATTTTTTTTAGTGTTTTCAGGACTTTCTTCTGCTCAGGGTACTGGGCTAATAGTTGGGAATATTTTAGATAAAGAAGTAGATAACACGCCCCTAGCTTTTGCTAGTGTACATGTTAAGGGAACTGATATTAACACTAGTACTGATTTTTCAGGACTATTTCTTATTGAAAACATTGAAGCTGGCGACTATATTTTAGTTTATAACTTTCCTGGTTATGAAACTAAAGAAATAAATGTTACTGTTGTTTCTGAAAAACCAACTGAACTTAAATTAGTTTTAGGAGCTCAAAGTTTATCTTATAATGAATTAGCTTCAAACAATAGTGTTCATCAAAAAGATAATAGCTCTACATCTAAATTAAACAAAGACATATAAAGCAACCCGCTTTTACACGCTTCTCTAAGTTTTACCTATTCTATTCTTCAAATTTGATTTAATATTTGATTTTTAAATTCAAAAACCTTCTGATTTTTTTAATGTTAAGAAATTGTTTTATTGTCAAATTTTAATAGGTTTTTCATAACGTTATCATAACACTTTTATTACCGTTCTTTAATCCTTAGATAACCTCGTCTTTACATTAACTAGCTTTCTTTGCATGAATTAATCATAACTAAAAATTACAAAAAAATTATTCTCATGAAAAAATTACTTTTAACCCTTTTAATTGCATCTTCTTTAGTATTCACTGGATGTTTTAAAGATGATGACACCCCTATAGTTATTGAAGAAATTACAATTATCAATGAAGGAGGAGGAAACACACCAACGGGAACAGAAATTGTAGTTAAAGCTGGTGGTATTGCACTTGATGAAACTTGGACGGCCGACAAAATTTATGAATTAGACCGAAGGGTAGTCGTGCAAGATGGTGTAACTCTAACTATTGAAGCTGGTACTATTATTAAAGGTAGAGCAGGTACAAGTTCTTTAGCGTCTGCTTTAATTGTAGCTAGAGGTGGAAAACTTAATGCAATAGGTACAGCAGATAGCCCTATTATATTCACTTCAACAAGTGATAATATTGACGCTGGTGAAACTGCGGGTACTAACTTGGATTCTAACATTAGAGGTCTTTGGGGAGGCTTAATCGTATTAGGAAAAGCACCTTGTTCTTTAAGAGGTGATTTAGAGGAAACTCAAATTGAAGGAATTCCTGCTGATGACACTTTTGGTTTGTACGGTGGTACAGTTGCTGATGATGACTCAGGCACAATGCAATACATTTCAATCCGTCATGGTGGTGCTTTAATTGGAGAAGGAAACGAAATAAACGGCTTAACCCTTGGTGGTGTTGGTAGCGGAACTACCATTGACAATATAGAAGTTGTTGCCAATGTTGATGATGGCATCGAGTTTTTTGGTGGGACTGTAAATGCTACAAATTTATTAGTATGGTCTGTAGGTGATGATGCTTTGGATATTGACCAAGCTTACTCTGGTACTATCGATAATGCTGTTGTTGTACTGGGTGCTGCTTCAGATCATGCTTTAGAGATTGATGGTCCTGAGGGCACATCAGTTGGTTCTTTTACTTTAAGAAACCTTACTTTAATTGGTAATGCTGAAACACAAAATGGTGAATATGCAGACTACAGAAGTAAAGCTATGGGGTCTACTTCAAATGTTTTTGCGAAAGGCTTTAAAGCTAGTTCTGATGTAGAGTTAGATAACAACGGTGTTTCTCAAAATTACTTAGATGGTTTAATTACTTTCGCAAACTGGGAAATTGTTGGATTTAACAATAGTGTATTTGTTGAAAAAGTGGGTTGTGCCCAAAACTGTGATGACCCAGATGACATTAACATGGATGATATTCCAGAAGATAAAATCATCTTAAATCCAAACTTTACTGAAAGAGCTGCTGCTTGGACTACTCAAGTTACAGATGGTGCACAAACTGTAGGAGCTAATACATCTTTGCTTAGCTGGACGTATGCTAATGCAGCTGGAGGTTTAGGCTTCTAAATTAAGGAATCTTTTAATAAATTAATACTACTGCTTACAAGGTAAGCAGTAGTATATAAATAATATATATGAAAAATATTTATATATTCTTTTTACTATTTTTTGGTTCTATTTTAGCTGGATTCTCTCAATCAGGTACGCTTGCAGGTAATATAATTGACGGAGAATATAACAATGAGCCCATGGCATTTGCCAATGTAATAGTTAAAGGAACTACAATTGGCACAACATCAGATTTTGATGGAAAGTATCAATTAAATTTAGAACCAGGGACTTACACTATAATATTCTCTTTTGTTGGATATGAAACAAAAGAAATTAGTGATATAGTTATTAAAGCTGAACAGGTTTTTGATTTAGATGTTACACTAACTACTAACTCCTTAGAAGCAGTAGTAATTACACAAAGTGTTAAACGAAATACTGAAAATGCAGTATTAAATATTCAGAAAAAATCAGTAACCCTTTTGGACGGATTATCTGCCCAAAGTATCAAGTCCAGCGGTGCCAGTGATTTGGCTAGTGCGGTAAAAAGCGTACCTGGTGTATCTGTTGTTGGAGGTAAATATGTATACGTAAGAGGTCTTGGAGATCGTTATACAAAATCTACTTTAAACGGTGTTGATATTCCTGGACTAGACCCAGATAGAAACACTATACAAATGGATATCTTTCCCACTAGTATTTTAGATAATATTATAGTAATCAAATCGGCAGCAGCTGAATATCCTGCAGACTTTACTGGTGGTGTTGTTGATATTGTAACGAAAGATTTTCCAACAAAATTTGAAGCTTCAATATCATTAGGCTCAGGTTTTAATCCTGATATGCACTTTAACGATAATTATCTTAACGGATCTGGAAGTCCAACTGATTTTTGGGGATATGATGATGGTACAAGAAATTTACAAATAAATAGATATCAACCTATTCCTGGTACATTTGAGAATAGAGGCTTGTTGACATCTTTAACTGGTCGTTTTGACAATGAATTAAGAGCTGAGCAAAGTACTAGCAATCCTAATTTTGATTTTGGTTTTACTATTGGTGATCAATTTGAGCTTGAAGACAATAATAAATTTGGTTATTTAGCATCTTTCTCTTATAAAAATAATACAACTTTTTATGAAGATCGTCTTGACGGGGCATACGCATTAGACGCAAATAATCTGTCTAATAATGAGCTAGTTATCGATAGGGTGTCTTCAGGTAGCGAAGGTATTAACAATGTGTTATTAAATGGCCTTGTTGGATTAACATTCAAAACGCAAAGATCGAAATACAAAGTCAATGTCTTACATATTCAAAACGGTGAATCTGCAGGAGGTTTTTTTAATCAAAGTATAGCCCAAGGGGGTTCTGGTTCTGGATCAGGCTTTGAGCCACTTACAAAAGACGCTATTACCTATACCGAACGTTCAGTAACAAATTTACTTATAAATGGTAATCATTCGTTTGGAGCTGAAAATGATTGGGATTTCGATTGGAAGCTATCTCCCACTTTTGCAAAAGTTTATGATAAAGATCACAGAGTTACTCCGCTTCAGCAAAGTGATGATGGTGAATTTTTCATATCACCATCAGCATCAACCTTCCCCATTCGCATCTGGCGTTGGTTACAGGAAGAAAATTGGGCATCAAAGTTTGATTTTAGTAAAAAATATCAGTTAGGAGGAAGACCTGCGAAAGTAAAATTTGGGGGAGGCTATACATACAAGTTCAGAGATTTTAGTATTGATGATTACACGTTTAATAACAACGGTGCTGAAGTAATTGATGGAAATCCAAACAACTTGCTTGCTCCAGAAAATATTTGGAGCAGAGATAACAGTGTAGATGGTACATTTTTAATTTCTGGAGATATTTTTAATGCTGGTGATGCTTATGAAGGTGAACAAAATATTGCTGCAACATACATTTCAAACGAGTTTAACGTAAGCGAAAAATTAAAAGCTATATTAGGTTTAAGAGCTGAGATTTTTACATCTTACTATACGGGAAGAAATAATACAACTGGTACAGATTTTCTTAGACTTAAGGTACTTGATGAGTACGATTTGTTTCCATCTGCAAACGTAATTTACGCTGTTGGTGAAGAATCTAATATCAGAACATCTTATTATAAAACTACAGCTCGACCATCTTTTAAAGAGGCCTCTTTTGTTCAAATTTTCGACCCTATTACTGATAGGTTATTTATTGGTAATATTAATTTAAAACCAACCTATGTTGATAATTTTGACTTAAGATTTGAGCGTTTTGGTGAAGCAGGACAAATGTTTGCCATTAGTGGTTTTTACAAGAAATTTGAAGATCCGATAGAAAAGTCTTTCTTCGCTTCAGCGCCTACACAATTAACCGTTGCTAATTTAGGTAGTGCAGATGTATATGGAGGAGAAATAGAATTTAGACAAAATTTAGGATTTATTACAGAAGGTTTAAGAAATTTAAAATTTACGCTTAATGCCTCCGTTACTGAATCAGAATTAACCATGTCTGACGGTGAGTTTGAATCACGGTTAGGAAGCGCCAGAGTGGGTCAAACTATCGATAGAAAAAGACAGTTACAAGGTCAATCACCATTCTTAATAAACGCGAGTTTAAATTACACTAACGATGATATGGGTTTACAAACTGGTTTGTTTTTTAACATGCAAGGAGAAACCCTTGAGGTTGTTGGTTTAGGTGGTGTTCCAGACGTATTTACTTTACCATTTGAAAGTTTAAACTTCACATTCAATAAAGCTTTTGGAGAAAATAAAAAATCCTCAATAGATGTTAAAGTTTCAAATATATTAGGAGCTGAAAGAGAAAGTGTTTTCCAATCATTCAGAGCTGAAGATCGTGTTTTTTCTTTGAGAGAACCAGGAACTGAGTTTTCTATAGGTTATAGTTACAAATTCTAAGGTTTTATTTTAGTATAAAAAAAGCTCCCAAAATTTTGGGAGCTTTTTTAATTAATCATGTTTTTTTATAAACTAAATACCATTTTTGGCATCACTTGTTTCAGCTATGTTAGTAATCTTAGAGTCAACATAACTAACTTCGTTAGCAGTTCCGTTAACCCAAAATGTCCATTTGCCAACTTTCTTACCTTTCTCATAGGTTCCAACAGCTAACTTATCACCTTTAATATCATAACTAGTCCAAGTGCCGTGTAGCTTTCCTTCTTTATTAAAAGTACCTATTTGCTGCACACTGCCGTCTGCATAATAATAAGTAGCTTCAACTAAATCTTTCTTTTGTACGTGCTTAACCTTTTGAGTATTCTCTTGTGCGAAAACGGATGTTCCGATGAACAATATTGCTAATATGAAGATATATTTTTTCATTTTTCTGGGGTTTCAATTAATAACTATTTAACAAAGGTATATTTAATTTAACAATTAGACAACAATTACATAACATTAATTTAACATTACAGATGTAAGCAATTGGTTTTTATAAACTTACATTATGTGTTTTTTAGTCTTTAGTTAACATGACTAAACTATCATATTTATAATATTAGAAATTAAAACATGTATATATCCTGTTTTATAAAAAAGA
>TARA_R110002049_G_scaffold696_2_pt1 | contig 16485 bp, 18 predicted proteins | sample TARA_R110002049 | Tara Oceans TARA_R110002049 (sample SAMEA4396941) | marine metagenome | biome: Polar Biome; feature: [SRF] surface water layer (ENVO:00010504); material: water (ENVO:00002006), including particulate matter (ENVO:01000060) such as... | depth 5 m | reverse complement strand
TTCCAAACCATCATCTACTATATGGGTTAAGGTAATGGACGAATCAGGTATACTATCATTATAGGCTAGTCCAGAGCCTCTTTGTTCCCAATAACAAACCGTAAATATATCTTCCAAATCAACTCCTGTGAGTCTATAAATTACAGGTAAAATTGGTGCTCCTGGTCCTCCGTGAACTATTAGTAGTACGGGATTATTCTTGTCTTTTCCTCTAATAGTAATCCTTTGTGGAACTCCATTTATTGTCATGTCCTCGTGCATAGCGATACTATTCGGAAGAACATTACCCTTTTCGTCTAAAAAAGGTTCTTCGTTTCCAGAACTATTGATTCGAATTATTAGTAATACAACTAAAACAAACGCAACACTTGTTCCCAGTAAAATCAAAAACCACTTTCCTATTTTCTTTAATATTTTCATATGTTCTTAATTAGTTCTATGGTTTTTCTTATTACCGCCAACAATTGTATATGATCATTGATCTTAACCCCCTTATACGCCCAATTGTTTTTTAAACTCTTTTAGTTTTCCCACTTGCTTTAATCCCGGCTGCGATTCAAACCTACTGTTTACATCGATGACCTGGCAGTATTTTGATTCCGGTTGCTGTAGAAAGGTTTTGATGGCGTCGACTTCTTCTAAACCAATCCCCCCGCTTAAAAAATAGGGCTTGGTCGAAGGGTAGTCTTGCAACACCTGCCAATCAAAAACATAGCCATTGCCGCCCGGGAGTTTTCCTTTGGTGTCAAACAAATAAAAATCGCAAACGGCTTCGTAAGGTTGTAATTCGTCAAAATCAAAGTCGTCTTTGATAGAGAATACTTTGATGATTTGCACTCGGGGTACAGCCGAAGCGTATTTCTCTTTCAATGTTTTACAATATTCCGCACTTTCACTACCGTGCAATTGAACGGCCTGTAAATCGAAACGGGTTATCTTTTCCATCACTTCTTCAATGGTAGCATCGACAAATACACCTACTTTTTTGATTCCGTGCGGTAACAAGGGCATTTCCCCTTCGAAAAAACGGGAAGACTTTTTATAAAAAATAAAACCCAAGTAATCGGGTCGCAATGCGGCCACTTCCGAGGTATTCAATTTCATTCCGCAGACCTTAATCCCCACCCCAGCCCTCCCCAAAGCGAAGGGAGCTTGAATTCTCGTATGTTTAGGATTGGTTTTCATTAAGAAATAGTGTCATTTTCTTTGATTATTCCGAGGCACGAAGGAATCCGTTGATCATTCCTCCGTTCCTCGGAATGGCGTCATTGTTTTAATTCATTGATAAATGCCGTGGCACTTGCTCCGGGTTCGTCCGTTTTCATAAAATTTTCCCCGATCAAAAACCCTTGATAACCATAGGGTTTTAAAGCGGTAATGGCACTGACCGAACTGATGCCGCTTTCAGAGACTTTGACAAATTCATCGGGAATCAATGCCGATAACGACTTGCTGGTTTCTAAACTGACCTCGAAAGTTTTTAGGTTCCGGTTGTTTACGCCTAACATATCTAAACTTGGCATGATCGATTTATGCAATTCTTCTTCGTTGTGCACTTCCAATAGCACGTCGAGGCCTAACCCTTTGGCGGTTTCGGATAGGACTTTTATTTCTTCCCGGGTCAGAATGGCGGCAATCAATAGAATGACATCGGCACCGTGCGCCTTTGCCTCAATAAGTTGATATTCGTCAATTATAAATTCTTTGCGCAGCAACGGCATTTGAACCGATGCCCGGGCCAATAGCAGATCATCTAAGGATCCACCAAAATATTTTCCGTCTGTCAAGACCGACATACCGCAGACGCCCGCATTTTCGTAACCACTAGCGACATCTTGTACGTTTAAACTTTGATTGATTTCCGATTTTGAGGGCGACCTACGTTTGTGTTCGGCAATAATGCCCGTAGAACTATTGCGTAAGGCAGTAGCCAGGGATGGACTTGCGCGGTCAAAAAGCACGGAGTTTTCCAATTGGGAAACTGGGATAATCGATTTTCTTAAATCGACCTCTTTGCGTTTGTCCGCTACTATTTTATCAAGAATGTTCATTTGGTATGGTTGTCATTGCGGGCCAGAAGCCATACGTCACATTTTAGACAGTTTGCTTCGCTTCGCTCGTAACGACGTTTTTAATTTTTACTTAATTCCTGTAATTTTTTCAATGCATGTAATCCTTTTCCGCTCAACAGCGATTCTTTGGCCTGTTCAAAACCTGCTTTTGGGGATATCGACTTTACCGTGGCAATGGCAATACCCGCATTGGCACAGACAACATTATTCTGTGCTTCGGTGCCGCGACCATTGAGTACGTCAAGAAAAATTTGAGCTGAATCTTCGATGCCTTCCCCGCCCACGATTTCGCTTTGTTTTACGGAAGGAACCCCAAAATCTTCGGGTTTTAACATGCCTTCCGAATTGTTGGAAATGGTTTTGGTGCTTCCCGTCAGCGATATTTCATCGTATCCGTCAAGGGCATGTAGGATCGTAAAGCGTTTGTCTGTGTTTTGATAGAGATAGCCGTACATGCGTGCCAACTCCAAATTAAATACCCCCACCATCTGATTCTTCGGAAATGCCGGATTCACCATCGGCCCCAACATATTGAAAAAGGTCTTCACACCGAGTTCCCTGCGAATCGGCGCCACATTTTTCATAGCCGGATGGAACAGGGGTGCGTGTAACACGCAAATGCCCGCTTCTTCAATCGATTTCGTTAAAAAATCGGCCTCGTTGCTGAATTTAATGCCCAAAAACTCCATGACATTGCTGCTCCCACATTTTGAGGAAACCCCATAATTACCGTGTTTGGTGACTTTTACATCGGCGCCGGCCGTAACAAAAGAAGCCAAGGTAGAGATATTGAACGTATCTTTTCCGTCACCACCTGTACCACATAAATCGATAGGGTTATAGTCGGAAAGGTCAACGGCCAAGCAAAGTTCTAGCAGGGCATCGCGAAAACCTTCCAACTCTTCAATAGTAATGCTACGCATCATATAAACGGTCAAAAAGGCCGCAATTTGGCTTGTGTTGTAATCGCCTTTGGCAATATTGACCAAAACCTGTTTCGCATCTGCTTTGGTGAGCATATCGTGGTTGATCAATTTGTTGAGTGTATCTTTCATAATCCTCGTCCCAGCCTTCCGCAAAAGGGAAAGAGCTGATTTTTAGTTAATATTCCGTATTTTACTAAAGTTACCATTTTTTGTTTCCAAAGTCTTTGGCCCCAAATTTAACGTCTCCCTTCTATTTTCTTCCAAGTATTTAGATTTAAGATAAGAGATATTGGGCCTGAGTGAATTTCTTCATTGGGAAAAGAATCGGTCTGTTTATACACCAGTTCTACAAGCAACATTGATTTTTGCCTTACGATAAGTTCCTTATAATTGTTCATTGCTACTTTTTGGTATAAAACACTGCGCTGCATAATACCACAGTCTAGGTACTACATACTCACTTCTCACTACGCTATACTATTTTTCCCAAGCCAATTGGCCAATATTTTTTTTCCTTCGGGAGTCAGCACCGATTCGGGGTGAAATTGTACGGCGCATACATCATAATCGCGATGCCTTAGCGACATAATTTGTCCGTTTTCATCGAATGATGTTGCCTCTAAAACTTCCGGTAAATTCGGGTCTACGACCCATGAATGATACCGGCCCACTTCAATTTCCCGGGCCATTCCGTCAAAAATAATATCATCTTTGGTGATTTTAATTTTGGTAGCCGTGCCGTGATATACCTTGTCTAAATTAATCAAGGAACCGCCGAAAACTTCGGCAATGGCCTGTTGGCCCAAACAAACGCCGAAAATTTGTTTTGTAGGGGCATAAGTAGCGATTATCTGTTTTAAAAGTCCGGCTTCATCGGGAATTCCCGGGCCGGGCGACAGCACAATTTTGTCGAACGCATCGACTGCTTCAAGCGTGAGTTGGTCATTACGCTTTACGACCACTTCGCAATCAAGGTCTTCAAGATAGTGCACCAAGTTGTAGGTGAAACTATCGTAATTGTCTATAACTAATATTTTCTGCATTTTCATATCGTTTGGGCTATTTCGAGTGCTTTGGTCAACGCGCCCAATTTATTATAGGTTTCTTGTAATTCATCTTCTGGATCCGATGCGGCCACCAAACCTGCCCCGGCTTGATAGTGCAATTGGTGATTTTTGCTGAGAAAGGTGCGGATCATAATGGCATGGTTGAAATTTCCGTTAAAATCCATAAATCCGATGGCTCCGCCGTAATAGCCCCTGCTCGTCTTTTCATATTTTTCGATCAATTGCATCGCCATATGCTTGGGAGCACCACTTAGCGTACCTGCCGGAAAGGTGTCGGCCACTACTTTCATGGTCGAAATATTGTCTTTTTTTTGACCGATTACCCTAGATACCAAATGGATGACATGAGAAAAGAACTGTACCTCCCTATATTTGTCTACTTTGACCATATTGCCATTGCGACTCAGGTCATTGCGGGCAAGGTCGACCAACATTACATGTTCGCTATTTTCTTTGTCATCTTCGGTAAGTTCTTTGGCGAGAATGGTATCTTTTTCATCGTCTCCCGTTCTTTTGAAAGTTCCAGCGATAGGGTGTATTTCGGCCTTTCCGTCTTTTACGATAAGTTGGGCTTCGGGAGAGCTTCCGAAAATTTTAAAATCGCCAAAGTCAAAATAAAACAAATAGGGGGAAGGGTTCACCGATCGCAAGGCACGGTACACATTAAACTCGTCTCCTTTGAAACCTTGTGAAAATCGTCGTGAGAGCACCAATTGAAAAACATCACCGCGTTGGCAGTGTTTTTTTGCTAAACGAACGTGCTCTTTGTACTCTTCATCTTCTAAATTTGAGGCGACATCACCTTCCATCTGAAAATTATAGGAGGCAAAATTGCGAACATTCAAAATATGTTCGATTTCGGCGGTATTCTCTTCACTTTGATAGCAATGGGCAAAAATGTAGGCTTCGTTCTTAAAGTGATCAATAGCAATTACATTTTTATAAATCGCATAGTAGACATCGGGAATGGTCAGCGAATTTTCCTTTTTTGAAATGTCGATATCCTCATAATAACGAACCGCATCATAGGCCATATAACCGAAAAGGCCATTATTGATAAACTTGAAATCATTGTCTTGTACCTTGAAATGCTGTCCGAATTCATGGATCATGTTGACTACATCGGTGGTATCGTCAATGGGGGTTTCGTTGATGGTTCCGTCGGGGAACTGTTGCGTAACGATTTCATTTTCAATTTTTATCGAGGCGATCGGGTTACAACAGACATAGGAAAAGCTATTGTCGTTGGCATGATAATCACTGCTTTCCAACAATATACTATTCGGAAAACGGTCGCGTATTTTCAAGTATACACTTACCGGTGTAATAGTATCGGCTAATATCTTCTTCTGATGCGAATGGAGCTGGTATAACATATATTTTTATTCATTTAGTTTGATTTCCGCCTGTGCAGAAATAAAATTAAAAAAGCATTAATAAAAAAGGCTTGTCGTGATGACAAGCCTTGTATGGTTTAACTACAATGATGCTTAGCTCACGAAGGTTGTCGTAAGTTGTTCCACCACCAAGTATTTGTTCTACATGTATTCATTGCGTCAAATATAGAAATCATTTTTAAAACCGACAATATACTGTGCTTAAAAATAACAAAACCTGCTTCTCGAGTGTGAAAAGCAGGTTTTTGGTTTTGAATCTAAGTCTGTCTAGAATACCAAATCAACGACAAGGTCAAATTCATCGTAAATTAGTTTATCGCCTAAATTTTCGAAGAAATCGCCTGATCTGAATTTAATATCATATTCGGTACGATCTACTTTCATTGTGGCGGTAGCTTTGCTTCCATAAACCGAAACATCAAAGGTAACGGGTTTGGTCATGCCCTTGATTGTTAAATCTCCTGTAACTTCATATGAGTTTTTACCTGTAGATTTCACATTGGTGAAGACCAATTTAGACGTTTCGTGCTTTTCAACGCTAAAGAAATCGTCAGACTTTAAATGGCCTTCCAGTTTACCTTTGCCGTCACCTTCCATATCGGTGGAAACCAAAGTGGTCATGTCGACCAAAAATTCACCACCGACCAATTTGTCGCCATCAAACTCCAATGCACCTTCTTTTAAATCGATAGTCCCATGATGCGAACCTGTTACTTTATATGCTTTCCAAGTGACGGTGCTTTCGCTGACCTTCACTTCTTTCTTTTCATCATCGATCGGATCAGCGGCAGTTCCTACAGCGCCGATTACGACCGCAAATACTAAACTCAATACATTTTTCTTCATAATTTTCATTTTTAATTGTTCTTGTTTACGTTGTTATAAATGGGTAATTAAATTCTCTTTTGGTTTTCGTACCTTTTTGTAGTGCTGTGTTTCGTCTTCTTCTGAACGATAGCCAATAGCCACTAAAACAGCGGCGTTCAAGCCTTTTTCCTTTAAATTCAGAATCTCATTGAACTGTTCGCTGTCAAAACCTTCCATTGGGCAGGTGTCGATTTTCATGTCCGCGGCCGCGGAGAGAAGGTTTCCCAATGCAATATACGCTTGTCGCGCTGTCCATATGGTCTTCTCCCCATCGGTCAATGTCATTAATTTAGACTTCATGAAATCGGCATAACCTGTTAAATCCTCAGGGGCGATACCTCTAGTTTTACTTACATTTTTTAAATAATCATCAACCAACTCTTCGCCAAAAGATTCTTTGTTGGCAAGAACAATTAGATGTGATGCCTGTGTTGTCTGCACCTGCCCCCAGGCCGCTTGCTGTAACTTGAGTCTTAACTCTGTATCTTTAATAACCAATATTTCATAGGGTTGCAGCCCATATGACGAAGCGCTTAAAGCTGTGGCCTCGAGCAAAACTTCTAAATCGCTTTCAGATACTTTTTTGCTATTGTCAAATTTCTTGGTGGCGTATCGCCAATTTAAACTATCAATATACGTACTCATGAAAATATGTTTTTATTTTTATTAATTCAAAATTTATCCAATAACTGATTCAAAATTTTTAGATCTTCTTGACTTAGGTTTTTTAGAACCGACTTCTCGGCAGCTTTCATCGCGCTATCCATTTGTGTCAATACACGCTCGCCCTTTGCGGTAATATTGATTTCAACCTTACGCCGGTTACTTGGGCACGTTATTCTATTTACATAACCTTTAATAATCAATTTGTCTACCAATCGAGTGGTGTTGCTCATTTTGGTCACCATTCTTTCATTTAAGGTAGAAAGATTGGCGGGTTTACCTTTCTGGCCTCTTAAAATACGTAGCACATTAAATTGCTGTAACGACACTTCAAAGGGTTTAAGTGCGTTTGTCATCACCTCATGAATTCTATTGCCTACTAGGCTATAATGAATTAGGGTTCTGCTTTCCAGTGGAATCGGCTTGTCGGTTTTTATAACTTCCTCTACATTCATGTCAATACAATAATTGTATATACAAATGTATGTCAATTTTTCATATTGGGTTGTGTCTGAGTGCCAAATTTCTGTTAATTATTTAGTGCAAGCGATTTGCTCCAAAAACCGTATTTTTGGATTTTAAATTTTAGATTATGGCAGATTTATCACAAGAGGAGTGGGAAGAGCAATTGGAAAATGACGGCAATGCGTTTATTTTAGATGTACGAACGCCAGAGGAGGTAGAAGAAGGTTATATTCCTAATGCAACCAATATCGACATACATTTAGGTCAGGGATTTATAGATGAGATTGAAAAATTGGACAAGTCAAAATCGTACTATGTCTATTGTCGATCTGGTGCCCGTAGTGGACAGGCTTGTGCCATTATGAATAGTTTGGGGTTTGAGAAGGCCTATAATTTAGAAGGTGGCTTTATGAACTGGGAAGGGGAGGTTGCCGAGTAGCCTAACCGTATCTTTTGTTTTTATATCATTCGCTTTTAGAAAGATGTATGTAGTTTTTTAGTTATTAACAATAAAGACTGCACCTATGCGAGAAGACTTACTTCATTTTATATGGAAATATAAAAAGCTTCCGCTAAAAGATTTGGTCACTTCCAAGAACGAGGCCGTAGTCATTGTTGATGCGGGCAGGCATAATCACCTTGCCGGCCCCGATTTTTTTAATGCCCAGGTGCGTATCGATGAACAGTTGTGGGCCGGAAATGTCGAAATACATATCAAGTCTTCCGATTGGTATGCGCACCATCATGAAAAAGACCGAAACTACGATAACGTTATTCTACACGTGGTCTGGGAAGAGGATGTTGAGGTTTTTCGAAGTGATAATTCGGAGATTCCCACGTTACAACTCAAAAACTATATTTCAGACAGGCTGTTGGGGGCCTACCAAGACCTATTCGATAAAAAAGGTAGTCGCTTCATCAATTGCGAAAAAGATATCGGGCAGACAGACGCATTTACGATCAAAAATTGGCTCGAACGACTTTTTTTTGAACGTTTGGAGCGCAAATCAAACGTTGTCTTTACGTTGCTCGAAGATTCAAAAACTGATTGGGAAAATGTCTTTTTTGTATTGCTCTTAAAAAATTTCGGACTAAAAATCAATGGGGACGCTTTTCTAAGTTTGGCCAAGGCCCTTGACTTTTCTATAGTGCGCAAACTTCAACATGATCCGTTTCAGCTGGAGAGCGTTTTATATGGAATGTCGCACCTACTGGATGACGATACTATTTCAGATGAGTACCATATGCTATTAAAGAAAGAATACAGGTATTTGCAGCATAAGTTTTCTTTAGAGGAAGAAAGGGTACAAAAACCGGAGTTTTTTAAACTTCGTCCGCCAAATTTCCCTACTATCAGGCTATCTCAATTGGCTAGTTTGTATCACAAGCACCAGAACTTGTTCAGTTTAGTAATCGAGGCTACGACCCTAGAGGAAATCTATACCATTTTCGATGTTTCAGCGAGCCGTTATTGGGATGACCATTTTACTTTTGGAAAATCATCTCGAAAAGGGGTAAAGAAATTGACCAAGAAATTTATAGACCTGTTGATCGTCAATACCATATTGCCCATCAAGTTTTGCTATTCCCGCCATTTGAATGAGGCCGTAGATGAAACTATTTCAAGCATTGCCTTGGCCCTTGATAAAGAAGAGAATAGTGTGGTTTCGAATTTTGCTGCACATGGGGTAACTGCTGAAAATGCTATGGAAAGTCAGGGTATTTTACAGTTGTATAATGAATATTGTACAAAGAACAAATGCCTACAATGTACGATTGGTACTGGTTTATTGACCCAAAATAGCTAATTTTAGGCGATGAATTTGTTCTACCAGTTACTTTACTATTTTCAGAAACGCGGTTTTGAAGTCTGTCGACGTATCGCTGAGCGTATGGGAATACGGGCAAGGGTAGTGCGCACATCGTTCATTTACCTTACATTCGTGACCTTGGGCTTTGGTTTTGCCTTGTACTTGTTTTTGGCCTTTTGGTTAAAGATTAAAGATTTGCTCTATACCAAACGAACATCGGTTTTTGACCTCTGAATATGATAAAATTCTTTCGTTCAAAAATTTACTTGGCAGAACTCTTGATTGTTGCAGTTTTGGTCATTGGAGTGTTGGGTTACCGTTTTATTGCAGATTTTACTTGGCTTGAAGCTTTTTATATGACGGTTATCACCGTTTCTACCGTAGGCTTTTCGGAAGTACGGCCCTTAGATCCCGAGGCAAAGATTTTTACCGTATTTTTAATTATTGCCAGTGTTTTCATATTTGCGTATGCCATTTCGGTAATCACCGAATATATTTTAAGTAGAAACGCGCTACAACTTTTAAAGAAAAAAAGAGTGAAAAATATGATCAATAGATTGTCTGACCATGTAATTGTCTGTGGCTACGGACGAAATGGTATGCAAGCGGCCGAACGTTTGAAATCGTATAAAAGACCCTTTGTTGTCATTGAAAGAAACCGGGAAATCATAGAGAAATATGAAGATGAGGTGCTCTTCGTAGAGGGTGATACGAATGATGATGAAATGTTGGTTAAGGCAGGGATTGCAAAAGCAAAGTACCTCATTGTTGCCATGCCCGACGACGCTACAAATTTATTTGTGGTACTTTCAGCAAGACAGTTAAATCCAAATTTATTTATTGTGAGTAGGGCTTCCTTGGTAACTTCACAGAAGAAATTGGAATTAGCAGGTGCCGATAAGGTCATTATGCCCGACAAAATTGGTGGTGATCATATGGCCTCGTTGGTGGTTATGCCCAATCTGATTACTTTTATAAATAAATTATCGACGGAAGGGCAGCATACAACCAACCTCGAAGAAGTAGCCATCGAAGATTTTATGTTAAGCGCGGGGAATAATTCGCTTCGCGATCTTGATTTGAGAAGAAAAACGGGCTGTACCATCATAGGTTATATAGCACCCGATGGAGAATATATAATAAACCCAGAGGCTGATTTACAACTTCAGCCAAAAAGTAAGGTGATTGTACTAGGGAAACCCGAGCAGATTCAAAATTTAAACGAAATGTTCCACATTGAGCAAGCATCTTTCAACGACAATATTTGATAGTGATGCTTATTTTTAGGATATTGCCCATCATATTTAACAGAAATCAAACATACCAAAAATAAAATTTCATTATGAAGAGATTCCTTTTTTTCCTTTTTATGCTATATGGTTTTGCATCTTTTGCACAAGAACTCGTAGTGAAGGGCAAGACCATAAACCCGTCGAATACTATTAATGACGGAGCTATCGAATTGGAAGTTGATGGAGGAACTCCTCCGTATACCTATAAATGGAGCAATCAAAGTACCCCACTGAATTCAAAAATGGCAACTGGCTTGGTTGAGGGTATAGCATACACCGTTACGGTAATCGATGCCAAAGGCGTTTCAGAAACCAAAGTATTTAAGGTAGATGCCAAGGCGATAACCGAGGTGTTTAACGGAGCAATGACCCCGGCGGTGAGTGCCTTGGGTGCTGTTCTCTTTTGGGATCCCTTTGATGCACTCGGTATCTATGACCCTGTGGCATATGCCGATATTAAATTGGTGGGAACCCCAGGGTGGTCTCCAGAGGTTCGAGACAAATTTGTATTAAAAAAATGGTTTAAAGAGGATGGTTCAAAAATTAAGAAGGGAGACCAAATAGCAGTTGTCTCCAGGGATAATGGTGTCGATGAAACTATTGTTGCACCGGCTAGCGGAGAGCTTAAATATCTAGTAAAGGAAGGGGGGGTAATATACAATTCTGAAAATCAAGAACATATTATCGAAGCGGGGGCTCATAACCTTGCAGAAATAAAATATGACGAACCGGTGGTGATGGTGCACCCCAATGGAGACCCGGTAACAAAGGGAATTCCTTTTATAGTTATATGGTTGGTTGTAGGTGCGCTTTTCTTTACCATTCGAATGGGCTTTATTAATATTCGAGGGTTTCGGCACTCTATTGATTTGGCCAAAGGCAAATATGATGACCCCAACGCCCCTGGTCAAGTTACCCACTTTCAGGCATTGGCCACTGCGGTATCAGGTACCGTTGGTTTGGGTAATATTGCCGGTGTAGCAGTCGCAGTTTCCTTGGGTGGTGCTGGGGCCACCTTTTGGATGATCGTTTGTGGCCTGCTAGGAATGTCTTCTAAATTTGTCGAATGTACCCTTGGCGTAAAATACCGTGATATTCTTCCTGATGGAAGAGTTTTCGGTGGTCCGATGAACTACTTGCGGTACGGACTCGAAAAAAGAAACATGAAAGGGATTGGAAAAGTGCTTGCCGGCTTCTTTGCCGTACTTGCCATTGGTGCTTCCTTTGGTGGAGGTAACATGTTTCAGGCTAACCAGTCTTTTGAACAATTATCGGGACAGTTTCCTGTTTTGGTAGGTAACGGATTCTGGTTTGGTGTGGTTACTGCCATTCTAGTAGGGGTTGTTATTATTGGTGGCATAAGCAGTATCGCTAAAGTGACGGGAAAAGTAGTGCCTATTATGGCATCTATGTATATTGTTGCGGCGTTGGCCATTATTATTATGAACATTCAAAATATTGGTCCCGCTTTTTCGGCCATTGTTGATGGGGCCTTTAACCCCAGTGCGCTCAAAGGCGGAATTATAGGCGTGCTGGTGGTCGGTTTTCAACGAGCCGCATTTTCCAACGAGGCAGGTGTAGGCTCAGCGGCTATCGCACATAGTACGGCTAAAACGAATCACCCGCCTTCTGAAGGTTTTGTTGCTTTACTTGAACCTTTTATCGACACCGTAGTAGTTTGTACTTTGACAGCCTTGGTGCTTATTTTTACAGGTATGCACGAAGTGGAGGGAATGGCAGGAGCTCAATTGACCTCTGACGCCTTTGCAAGTCAAATATCTTGGTTTCCCTATGTGCTGGCGTTGGCCGTATTCCTTTTTGCCTTTTCTACCATGATTTCATGGTCGTATTATGGGATGCGTGCATGGACTTATCTTTTTGGAAAAAGCAAAAAATCGGAAATGATTTATAAGATGTTCTTCTTAATTTTCGTTGTAATTGGAGCCTCTGTAAGTTTGGGCGCGGTACTCGACTTTTCTGATATGATGATTCTGGCCATGTCTTTCCCAAATATCATTGGTCTTTATATTATGTCTGGAGAGGTGAAAGCCGATTTAGGAGAATATTGGAATAAGTTAAAAGCGAACCAGCTGTTTAGAAAGCAAAAGCAGACGGAATAAAAGATAGACTCAATCATGAGAAAGTTTAAATCCCACTTGAAGTTCAGTAAACAGGAACGAAGTGGGATTTTCTTTTTGCTACTTCTTATAATAATATTACAAATTATATTTTTTGTCATCAAAGTAAGGCCTGTGAGTGGCTCGGCGGTCGCATTTTCGCTTAATGATACGACCCAGGCCCAAATCGATATGCTAAAAGAGGGAGCATTAAAGAGTGACCCTGGGGGGCGGCTGTATCCCTTCAATCCCAATTTTATCACAGAATATAAAGGCTATACCTTGGGCATGTCAGTTGAGGAAATCGATAGGTTGCATGCCTTTCGCAAACAGAATAAGTTTGCCAACTCACCAACGGAATTTCAAAATGTAACGCATATATCCGATAGCTTGTTAAAGGCAATCTCCCCGTATTTTAAATTTCCCGAGTGGACGAAGAAGCCGAGTAAGATAGCATTTAAGGCTACAACGTACTCAAATACGACTAAAGGAAACCTAACTGCAGACGAGGTTGTGTCAAATGTTCTCGATTTAAACAGTGTGACGGCAGAAGACCTACAATCTATAAATGGCATAGGAGAAAAATTATCGGCTAGGATTGTGAAATTCAGGGATATGTTGAATGGCTTTTTAATCGATGAACAATTATATGAGGTCTATTTCTTGGATTCGGTAGTTGCAGAAAGAGTTTTGAAGAGGTATAAGGTGCTTAGTAAACCTGAAATCAAGAAAATAAATATTAACAAAGCCTCCGTTGCAGAAATTTCAAAACTAGTGTATATTAAATATGGTGTAGCCAAGGAAATTGTGGCTTACCGAGAAATCAACGGGCGTATCAACTCATTTGACGAGTTAAAGGATATTGTTGATTTTCCTGCGGATAAGATTGATAGAATTAAGCTATATTTGACGCTCTAAAAAATCAGCTATGCAAAGTATGTACTTCACTGAAGAACATCATTTATTTCGGGAAAGCTTCAAGAATTTTTTACAGAAAGAAGTTGTTCCCCATATCGATAAATGGGAAGCTACCGGAACTATTGAACGTTTCATTTGGGAGAAATTCGGTGAGATGGGCTATTTTGGCCTGGCTACAGCCGAAAGTGATGGAGGTATGAACCTAGATCTTTTCTATACCGTCATTTTGTTGGAAGAGCTGCAAAAAATAAATTCCGGAGGTTTCGCTGCCGCTATTTGGGCCCATGCCTATTTAGCAATGACCCATTTGAATAAAAACGGTAATGACTATCAAAGAAAAGCCTATTTGACGCCAAGTGTCAAGGGTGAGAAAATCGGATGCCTGGGGGTTACGGAACCTTTTGGTGGAAGCGACGTGGCAGGTATGCGTACCACGGCTGTCAAAAAAGGGGATACGTATATCATCAACGGATCAAAAACCTTTATCACCAATGGTGTCTATGGAGACTATATAATTTTGGCAGCAAAAACGGATCCCTCGGCAGGAAACAAGGGAATCAGTATATTCATTGTTGATCTCAACAGCGAAGGGGTTTCTTCAAGCAAGCTCAACAAGTTGGGCTGGAGGGCATCAGATACAGCTGAGCTAGCATTTGATAATGTGATTATACCAGCGGCAAATTTGATGGGAAGTGAAGGGAAAGGATTTAGCTTTATAATGGAAGCTTTCGCTATGGAGCGTTTAATAATGGGAATTAATGCTCACGCGAGGGCAGAATATGCGCTAGAATATGCGTTGCAGTATATGTCGGAACGCGAGGCCTTTGGTAAGACAATTAACCAATACCAAGCATTACGGCATAGGTTTGTCGACTTACATGCAGACATGGATATGTGCAAGCAATACAATTATTCCGTAGTTTACAAAATGGATAATGGCGAATATGTGGTTCGTGAGGCTTCCATAGCCAAATTAAAGTCCACTGCAATGGCAGATGAGGTTGTTTATCAATGTTTACAGTTTTTAGGCGGCTATGGTTATATTGAAGATTATCCAATGGCACGTTTATTGCGCGATAGTAGATTGGGGCCAATTGGTGGGGGCACATCGGAAATTCTTCGGGAAATTATTGCCAAGATTGTCATCGATAAAAAGGAGTACCGCGTATCAGAGGAAAACTAAAATTTATATTTATCATTATTTGGTTGTGAGTTGAAAATTAATTTTTAACTTTGCACCCCTAATCACTAAAGAAAGGAGGTTGTAGCCCATGTTAATAATACCAATTAAAGAAGGAGAGAACATAGACAGAGCTTTAAAGCGCTTCAAGCGAAAGTTCGATAAAACAGGTACAATGCGACAGTTACGCAAACGTCAGCAATTTACAAAACCCTCCGTAGAGCGTAGACAGTTGATTCAAAAAGCCCAGTACATTCAGGGTTTAAGAGATCAAGAGGAGATTTAATCCACTTGAGATAATCAAAATATTAAAATCCTGCCTATTGGCGGGATTTTTTTGTTTTCTAGCGCTAGAGAATATTCTTTAGTAACTTTACGGTATGAGTGTATCATCGTTCATCTCGTATTTATCTTTGGAAAAAAACTACTCTGAACATACGGTGCAAGCATATAGTTCTGATATACAGGGTTTTTGTTTGTTTTGTTCGAAAGAATATGGCTTGGCCGAAATTGACAATGTTGAATATGGCTTGGTGCGTAACTGGATTGTAAGTTTGGTTGATCAACGTCTTTCCAATCGTTCGATCAACAGAAAAATCGCATCACTAAAAGCCTACTACAAATTTCTACAGCGTACCGGGGCCATCGAGTCGAATCCCTTGGCTAAGCATAAAGCACTTAAGACTTCAAAAAAAATAGAGGTTCCTTTTTCACCGCAAGAGATGGAAGCGGTGATGTCACAAATTCTGTTTGAGGAAGACTTCGAGGGAGTACGTGATAAACTGATTATAGATTTACTTTATACTACGGGTATTAGAAGGGCCGAATTGATTCAAATGAAAATAATCGATGTTGATTTTGAAAATAAAACGGTTCGCGTATTGGGAAAACGAAATAAAGAGCGCATAGTGCCCTTATTGGACCCCACTCGAAATTTGTTTTTAAAATATTTTAAAGAACGAAAGTCACTTGAAATTATCAATGATAGAGAGTATGTGTTTTTATTGAGGTCGGGCAATAAAATATATGAAACTCTTGTTTATAGATTAATAAATAATTATTTTAGTAAAGTGTCGTCTAAAGTAAAAAAGAGTCCACATATCATCCGGCATACTTTTGCGACCCACTTGCTCAATAAAGGGGCAGATTTAAACTCGGTAAAAGAGTTGTTGGGGCACTCAAGTTTGGCATCAACGCAGGTGTATACACATAACAGTATCGCCGAACTTAAGAAAATACACGCCTCTTCCCACCCAAGAAGCAAGAAATAACGAGTCGGTTTTTATTTTTAATTATTTAAAATCTTCAACCTATGAAAGTAAACTCTCAATCAGTAAATTTCAATGCAGATGTAGAGCTCATCAACTTTGTGCAGCATCGAATGGATAAATTGGAAACTTTTTATGATAAGGTAATAAGTTCAGACGTATATTTAAAGGTGCAGAAAACCAGTGCCAAAGAGAATAAGATTGTTGAAATCATGTTAAATGTGCCCAGGGATAGATTTATTGTTAAAAAGCAATGTAAATCGTTTGAAGAGGCGATTGATTCGGCGTGTAGCTCTTTAGAAAGAAAGCTGATTAAAAGAAAAGAGAAATTACGTGTTCAAGTCTGATTAAAATTTTTCGAATTTTGTTTTGAATAAACAAAAAAACGTATACATTTGCAGTCCGTTAGAAATAGCGGGCTTTTTTTGTACAAAAAAGCACT
>TARA_R110002049_G_scaffold35244_1_pt1 | contig 16491 bp, 13 predicted proteins | sample TARA_R110002049 | Tara Oceans TARA_R110002049 (sample SAMEA4396941) | marine metagenome | biome: Polar Biome; feature: [SRF] surface water layer (ENVO:00010504); material: water (ENVO:00002006), including particulate matter (ENVO:01000060) such as... | depth 5 m | reverse complement strand
GATTTTTTTCATGTCAGCCATGTAGCCACGAAGAACCGAGCCAACCGCTTCTACGGGGTGTGAGCGAAGGGCGGTGTTAACTTCGATCAGGCGTGCGTTATCAACGCCGTTGTCGTCTAGCGAAAGGCCTTTACCGATCACGTCGGATTTGATGCCTTTCATAAAGTCTGCCAACAGCGGCACGCAGGCGTGGTTGTAGAGGTAGCAACCGTATTCCGCAGTATCCGAAATAGTAGCGTTCATTTCGTACAACTTCTTACGCGCGATGGTGTTCGCGATAAGCGGCGTTTCGTGTAGCGACTCGTAGTAAGCAGACTCAGCGATGATGCCCGCTGCTGTCATGGTTTCGAAAGCAAGCTCAACGCCAGCTTTCACCATAGCGACCATCAAAATACCGTTGTCGAAGAACTCTTGTTCAGTGATTTCGACATCGCCAGCGGGTGTTTTCTCGAAGTTGGTTTCAGCGGTTTCGGCGCGCCATTTTAGTAAGTTAGCGTCATCGTTCGCCCAGTCTTCCATCATTGTCTTAGAGAAGTGGCCGCTCATGATGTCGTCTTGGTGCTTGTTGTACAGCGGACGCATGATCTCTTTTAACTCTTCAGAAAGATCGAACGCTTTGATCTTCGCTGGGTTAGAAAGACGATCTAGCATGTTCGTTACGCCGCCGTACTTCAGCGCTTCGGTGACGGTTTCCCAGCCGTATTGAATCAAACGTGAGGCGTAGCCCGGGTCGATACCTTCTTCGATCATCTTGTCGAAGCACAGCAGTGAGCCCGTTTGCAGCATGCCGCACAGGATCGTTTGCTCACCCATCAGGTCGGATTTCACTTCCGCGATGAAAGAGGACATCAGCACGCCCGCTTTGTGGCCGCCAGTACCCACCGCGTAGGCTTTTGCCAGCGCAAGGCCTTCGCCTTTGGGGTCGTTGTCTTCGTGAACAGCGATCAAGGTGGGAACGCCGAAACCACGCACGTATTCAGCGCGAACTTCAGAGCCTGGGCACTTCGGTGCCACCATGATGACGGTTAAGTCGTCGCGAACTTTCATGCCTTCTTCTACGATGTTGAAACCGTGAGAGTAAGACAGGCAGGCGCCTTCCTTCATCAGCGGCATCACCGTGTTCACTACCGAGGTGTGCTGCTTATCGGGGGTGAGGTTCAACACAACGTCTGCAGTGGGGATCAGTTCTTCGTAAGTACCTACCACAAAACCGTTTTCAGAAGCATTTTTCCAGGACTGGCGCTTTTGCTCAATGGCTTCCGGGCGCAGTGCGTAAGAAACGTCCAGGCCGCTGTCGCGTAGGTTCAAACCTTGGTTAAGGCCTTGTGCGCCACAGCCGATAACCACCATTTTTTTGCCTTTCAGCGCTTCGACGCCGTCAGCAAACTCAGCGGTGTGCATGAAGCGGCATTGCGCTAGCTGAGCCAATTGCTCGCGTAGCGGTAAGGTATTGAAATAGTTAGCCATCGTTAGCATCCTAATTTTATGATCAATGTGTCGATGTAAGGTACACCGATATTAAAAAGGGTGACACCGTCGCTAGGGGTGAGCGCTAGCGCCATGTCTGTAAGAGCATGTCTTTAAGAGCATGTGAGTAGGGCTAATGTATACAAGTACGACTCTTTCTTAAATTGATATATTTGCAATAACATGTCCCATTTTTAGCAACGGTCGGTTAGTATTCGGATATTGCCATGAGCGCAGTCGCGGAGCGCCGATTTTATTATGAATATTAAACTGTTAAAGCAATTCCTCGCCCTGGCAGAAACGCTGCATTTCGGGCGCGCCAGCGATGAGTGCCATATCAGCATTTCTGCGCTGTCGCGCAATATTCGTCATTTAGAAGACGAGCTGGGTGTGCCGTTGTTTAATCGCGACAATCGAACCGTGGTGTTGACCCAGGAAGGCCAGAAATTTCTTAAATACGCGCGCGATACCAGCAGCCAGTGGAACTTGATCCGCCATGAGTTAACCGACAACGCTGATCAATTAAGCGGTGAAATCAGCTTGTACGGTTCCGTCACCGCTAGCTACAGTTTTCTATACGAGCTGCTGCGCCGCTTTCGTATTGCCTATCCTGCAATTGAAATAAAGCTGCGCACGGGGGACCCGGAACACGCGATTGCGCATGTGCTGGATGGTAAAGAAGACCTCAGCATCGCGGCACGCCCCGCCAACCTACCTCGGGGGTTAGCCTTTAAGCCCATTGCGACGTCGCCTTTGTTATTTATTGCGCCGCTTGAGCAGCAAGTGCCGAACGTTCCCACGACTTCGCCAACCGCATCGGAAGAGTGGGCGAGTATCCCAATGATCTTATCGGAGAGCGGTGTCTCAAGAGCGCGTGTAGACGAATGGTTTCGCCAACGCGATATTGCCCCGCGCATTTATGCACAGGTAACGGGAAATGAGGCGATTGTGAGTATGGTGAGCTTGGGCTTCGGCATTGGCGTGGTGCCAAAAATTGTGCTCGATAACAGCCCATTGGTGGATCGTATTCGGGTGCTCGACGTGACGCCGGAGCTGGAACCCTACGATATTGGCTTGTTTACGTTGAAGAAAAACTTAAAAAATCCGCTGGTCGATGCTTTTTGGAGCTTGATGTAGGCCTATAAGTCACGGCAGTCCTTTGCCGCACTTATTTCCCCTACTACTTGCTCATCTATGAATAGCTATGTCACACCAGCTCACGCTTATCACGTCGTGCAATGCGGATGTCTTTGACGGTGGCGATGCCGATGATCGCGAATATGGCGAGTGATATTAACGGCCAGATCAGTACGTATAACGCCAAGATAAAGGTTTGCATGGGCTTTCCTATTGTCTGGCTGGTGCGCTTGGCGCACCAGCGGATGAAGTGATTCTAGCGTGACGCTAGGCTTAGCCTTGAGTCGCAGGCTTTGCCGGGTCGTAGTTGATCACTTTCTGATCGATCTGCGAGAAGTCGAACTTGCTCGAACTCATCAGGCTGACCGCGATGCAGACGATGGTGCTGACGCCGTAGGCCATTAAGGAGGCCAGTAGCACCGTGTAGTCCCGCAGGAATCCGACGCAGAAGTAGGCCAGCACGATGGCGCAGAGTGTGCCGAAGACCAAGCCAACCCGGCGTCCACAGAACCCGAAGGCCATTAAACCGAGCACTACACCACCGCCGACGGCGGCGAGTAGTTCAAACAGCCCCGCAGTGACGCCAATCATCGGTACTAGCTCGAATCGTGCGACGCAGAACATCACCAAGCCCGCGATTACCGCAGAGGTGAAGGCCTTGTTGGTCACTCGATCCCAGAAGCAGCTGGCGATGACCGGGAACACAATCGCGCCCCAAAGAGCACCAACAAAGACCAGCATGATCAGAATATCCATCGAGAAGCTGGCGAGAATCACCCCAATCAGCGTCGCAACGATCATGGTCAGTCGGCCGATAAACAGCATCTTGGTCGGGTCGGGTTTGTTTTTGGCGATATTCTTGCCGTAAACATCGGCCATCACAATCGCCGACATGGCGGAGAGATCCGAATCAGCGGTAGAGGAGAGCGAACCGATTACCAGAATAAAGAACAGCCCGATAAACACCGGCGAGAGGTACATAGAAACCATCTGCGGGATCAGGTTGTTCATGTCGCCATCAATCGGCTCCATGCCGGTCATCAGTGCCATCAAACCAATCATGCCAAGGCCAATCACGATCGCACCGTAACCAATGGTTGCGGTGATAAAGGTCGGTTTGATGTGGTCTTCACGCACGGCAAATAGCCGCTGTGAGATAGTCTGGTTGCCAATCGCGTAAGCCAGCACCGCCACAAAGAAGGGCGCGCCTTGATTGAGGATCGCATCCATCGAGAACAGGTTGGCTTGCTCTGGCGTAAGGAGACTCATGCCATCTGACAGCGTTTCCGGGCCGCCGAGGGCGAACATCACCGCTGGAATAATTAGAATGGCCACGGCCATCATCGCCATTAGCTGGGCGAAATCCGTCAGCACCGAAGCGCGGAAACCTGACCACAGCGTATAGGAGAGCACCCCGACCCCGGCAATCACTACACCGGCCTGGAACGAGAGGGGCGAAAGCACCGAGACCAGCGCGCCGGAAGCCGTAAAGTTCACCATCAGACTGATGATGCTGCCCAGAATGTTGGAGGAGGCGAGAATTAACTGGCTGGAAGAGCCATGGCGGGCGTGGATCAGCTCACCGAGGGTGTGGGCGTTGGGCGCCAGTTTGCGAAAGCGACGGCCAAAGGGGTAGATGAACAGAATCATCAATGCGCCCCACAGCCCGTAATGCAAAGGGCCGGAAATGCCGTAGGTGTAACCCGAGGTGGCCGCGCCGTAGAACGAGGCCGCCCAGATCCAAGTGGCGGTCATGCTGGCAGCGCCAAGGCCAAAACCGATCTGGTGATTGGACACCATGAAGGCGTCGGTATTCTCCTTTTTCTTCTTGATCAGCAGGGTGAGCAGGTAAGTGCCGCCATAAAAAGCCGCCAGCAAGGCGAGGACAGTCAGGGTCGAGAATTGATAGAAATTTTCGTCGTTCATTGAATACCCATAGGCTTTGCAGCCCTAGCATCCTAAATAGCAACCACAGTTCCCTTTACGGAGTGGCGGCGACAGGACGTAAGTAAAAAACAGAACATCTTTCTAGGTATGTCTGTAGCGAGATGAGACTGCGGTTGGCAGCCTGGTAGAGCAAATGTCAGGCGTTGGAAACGCCTTAATAGAGGGGCCGGATAAACGCGCGCAACAAGCTGCAACAAAGCGCTAGGAGGATCAATCCGGATGGCTACCCTACTCCCTAATGCTTGAACAGTACAGGTAGATGCGCTAACGAGCTGGGTGAGTAGGAAGCTTGGAGGGGAGGGGGTTATTCAAAAAAACGCGGTGTGTTCTGCCAATACCGCTAAGCCAATACCAATCAATACGACGCCGCCAATCAACTCCGCCCAGTGGCCAACAAACTTGCCGAGTTTGTGTCCCAGGAAGGTGCCCATGGAAGCCATGACGGTGGTAGCTAGGCCAATTGCTAAGCTGGTGGCGATAATGTTGGCATCAATAAACGCAAGGCTGGCGCCCACGGCCATGGCATCAATACTGGTCGCCGTGGCGGTTAACACTAATAACCAGAGTGTTTGTTTGCGCTGTTCTATCTTGTCGTCTTTCTTGAGCCCGGCATACATCATATGCAGACCAATAATCGAGAGCAGCGTAAAGGCCACCCAGTGATCCCAGGCCTGCACATACTGCTGCGATGCCTTACCCGCCGCCCAGCCAAGTACCGGTGTTATTGCTTCAATCACGCCAAATACCAAACCAATACCGATAGCATGCCGGAAACGGGGCTTTTTCAGCTCGGCGCCTTTGCTGATAGAGGCCGCAAAGGCGTCTGCCGACATGGAAACGGCCAGGAATAGCAGGGTGATAGGCGTCATAAAATATGAACTCGCTCGCTGAAAAAAGTACCGCGCAGAACCCCGTCAGTATGGAAGTAGAAAACATACTTGAGTTTAATCGTCGGGTATTTAATAGCGCTGAATCCTATCAGCTTTTAATAAACAAACAAGGTGGTTTTATAAAAATAAAGTTTGAAATAGCGAACTAATATAGCCTTGGCTAACAATGTGTCCAATAGCTGATTTTGTTGCTTTTTTTAATATTGTATCTACTTTGGTTAATAGGCTCGGTTTTTTAATGTTTAAGATAGTGTTGATTATTTTGTGGGTTTTAAATCATGGCTTAAATGTTTAGATAGACGGCCATGTTTGGTTGTTTAAGCTAATAAGGTTAAGTGCTGTTATTTAGCTGCTCGCTGTCCAAGCACTTGGTCGTCACCGCCGGGCAGACAAAATCATGCTTCACCATTGGGTGCTCGTGTTACAGTATGTACGCACTGAATTTCCGCCGGTATTCGCTAGCATGCTGAGTATGGTTGAAACAGTGCTATTAAGTGAAAGTCCCCATGAAGCGGGCATTTTCTTGATCTTTTCTGCTGTTACTTTGAGCTAAATAAGTAGAGATTAATATGCGATTAGCGGCGTTTATTCGGGCTGAAATTGAGGCGATTCTGCTTGATTGGGAACGATTTTCTAAGACCCTCTATCATGCTAAGAATATGGACAGGGAGAGTCTGCGCGATCATGCCAAGGAAATGCTGTTGGCGATTGCCGCTGATATCGATTCACCTCAGGATGAGTCCGCACAGGCTGCTAAATCGAAAGGGGGCACACCAAAGGGCGAGGAGGAGACCTGGGCAGAAGTGCACGGTGGGGACCGGCAGAATAGCGGCTTCACCGTTATTGAAACGGTATCTGAGTTTCGGGCGCTGCGCGCGAGCGTGGTGTCGCACTGGAGTAAAGCGCACCCAACGCTTGCGGGCCAACGGCTTGAAGATCTCACCCGTTTCCATGAAGCGATAGACCAGGCCGTCGCAGAGTCATTGGAGCAGTACGCTACCGAAAAAGAGATGGAAACACGCCTGTTCGGTGCCATTCTGCTCGCATCCCCAGACCCAATTTATGTATTGGATCTCGACGGTCGGTTTATCTATGCCAATAAGGCCACTGCCGATTTGTTCGCGATGGCGCCTGAGGCGATTATTGGTAAATCCACATTTGACCTTGGCTTTTCCTTTGCCTCTGACTTTCAGCGCAATTTGGATAAGGTCATTGCTGAACAGACTACTTTTCGCGGTAAGTTTGCCCATACCTTTGCTTCTGGCCAGGGTGAGCGGTTCGAGTATCTACTTGCCCCTGTGCTTGATGAGCAACAAGACACTGAAGCGACGGTGTGCATTTCCCGCGATATTACTGAGCAGGCCATTGCGGAAGAGAAAGCATGGCATAACGCCCACTATGACCTTTTGACCGGCTTGCCGAACCGGCGCCTTTTTCTGGACCGGTTGGAACAGGAAATCAAACATGCCAAGCGCCGTAGTCGGCCTCTTGCGCTGCTCTTTATGGATCTCGATGGCTTTAAAGACGTCAACGACTCGCTTGGCCATGAAGCGGGTGACCGCATACTGTCTGATGTGGCGGAACGCCTTGCCGACTGTGTGCGAGCCAACGATACGGTTGCACGTCTAGGTGGGGATGAATTTACCGTGATTCTCACCGGCGCCGAGCAGCGCAAAGATGTAGAACTTGTGGCGCAGACGATCATCGATGCCCTGGCGATGCCATTTCACATGGGGCAACAGCGCATTCAGATTTCCGTCAGCATTGGGATCGCGTTTTATCCTGGCGCCGCCTCCTCTCCCGATGCGTTGTTGGAAGCCGCGGATCAGGCGATGTATCAAGCCAAAAAAGCTGGTTCTAATCAGATGTGTTTTTACGACACGTTCGATAAAACAGGTGCCGATGCAGCCAACGTTTGCCTGCATAGTGAGTTTGCTTCCCCATCAACTGCGTTAGATACCCATAACGCTGCCGACTAAGCGGGCAGCGGTGCTGCTCCGGCTGCACGCAACTGGCTAACATCTGCCCGCGGTGGGGCTCCAAACATGCGGCTATATTCGCGGCTGAAGTGGGAAGGGCTTTCATAACCTACCCGGTAGCTTGCGGTGGCTGCTTCCAACCCTTCGGCCAGCATGAGCCGCCGCGCTTCGTGCAGGCGTAGCTTCTTTTGAAACTGTAGCGGCGACATACGGGTGACTTGCCGGAAGCTGTGGTACAGGGTTGATTCGCTCATATTAGCGACTGCCGCCAGCTCGCGGATTTTTAGCGGCTGGGCGTAGTGTTCATTAAGGGCGTAGATGACCCGCGCAATGCGGTTAGCCTGGGAGTCCGAGGCGGTAAACCGACGCATGTGAGGCCCCATTGCACCCATCAGTGCCCGATAGATCAGCTCACGACGGGCCAGGGGCGAAAGCACCTTAATATCTTCAGGAGCGTCGAGCAGGCTTAAAAGTCGGTAAAGCGCGCTCTGCATACGTGAATCCATCGGGGCCGACTTTAAGCCGCAGTCCATCTCGGGGCAGATAGTGTCATTCCCCGCGGGCGGCGCTGTGTCGCCCAGTTCCAGTATCAGTCCCGCTACCTCCTGAGGATTCACCGACACCTTTACCGCCAAGTAGGGGCGTTCGGGAGTCGCATGGTCAATCCTGCCTACCACCGGTAGATGAACGGCGCTCGCCATGTAGCTGGGGCCGGTGTAGACGATCTCCTTGTCACCCAGTAGCACGGTCTTGCTGCCCTGAATGACAAAGCACAGGCATGGCTCGTATACGGCACAGTGAAAGCTGGTGGGGGCGTCAGCACGCACGAGTTGCACTTCGGCAATCGCCGTATCCTGGAGCTCTTCCAAGGGCGTCCAACGGCGGGCAATTTGGCTCAGCTGCTGGGGCAGGCTGTCGCTGAAATGGGCGATCTGCTCAGGCACGATAACGGTCAATGGCTCTCCTCCCTAATAGCTCGAAGTATATGCTTTCGCTTCACCAATCGAATGCTTTTTCATGTGTTTTTGCAGGTTCAGGCAAGCACCTCGCAGAAACCGGCAATCCACACTGAGTGTCATCAGTCCTTCATCAAGCTCAGGCGCGGAAATAACGCTTTATCTTGAGTCGCCCGCCTTGTTAATGCTTTCAACCGCCACGGCAGAATTAGGCAATCTTCCCGCAGAAACCCGCTACCTCGAATGCGTTCGCGTCGCCTATGGTGAGTAACGTCCGGTTGACAGTAAGGCACTGCTCAATCATGCCAGCCCATTCAGCCCTCCTGATAACAATAAATGACTGTCGATTCTGACGTTGTTTAAACGACTAGTTAATCGTCAACCGCCTGCGCGGTGCGCAATGTACAACGAACGCTGCTATCGGTTTTCGGTAGCCATTGGAGCAAGTGATCATGGGAAGTCTGTCTCAAAGAACCCGTTTTGTAAGCAGCCGGGCGGTGATTCTGTTCCTGCTACTAACGGCCTTGTTGACCGGGTGCGAGGCCAAGAGTGAGGAGGCAGCAGCGCCTGCTTCACCGCCGCCGCCGGAAGTCGACGTCGCGGAAATCGTCGCTCGGCCGGTGGTCTTGAGCGAGTCGTTTACCGGGCGGGTGGAAGCGGCTGAAACGGTCGAGTTAAGAGCCCGGGTGAGTGGCTATATTCAGGAAGTGGCGTTTGAAGAGGGAGAACTGGTCGAGCAGGGGGACCTGCTGTTCCTGATCGATCAGCGGCCTTACCAGGCCCGTGTTGGCGCCGCCCAGGCGGACCTTGCTCAGGCCAAGAGCCAGCTGGCTCAAGCTGGCAGCGAAGCCGAGCGTGCCAGGGTATTGCTGGGGCGTCAGGCCATTTCCCAAGAGGTGCATGACCAGCGTCAAGCGGCACTGAATAATACTCGCGCCATGGTGGATGCCGCCGAGGCAGCGTTAGATACCGCCGAGCTAGACCTGGAATACACTCGCATTACGGCGCCGGTTAGTGGTCGTGCCGGTCGGACAATGGTAACCCGCGGCAATCTGGCCAATGCCGATCAGAGCCTGCTGACCACGCTGGTAAGCATTGATCCAGTACACGTTTACTTTGAGGCGGATGAGCAGGCCGCGTTTGCCAGCCAGACACTCTTGACCGTTGGCGCGACGAATAGCCTGACAATCGAGCTGGGCGGCGACCCCCAGCGGCTGTACACGGGCACCCTGGACTTTATCGACAATCGCTTAAACCCCAATACGGGCACTCTGCAATTCCGGGCGGTGCTGGCCAACCCGGAGGGCCGCATTCGGCCTGGAGAGTTTGCACGGGTCGAAATGCCGGTCGCTCGTTTAGAGCAAGCATTACTGGTAGACCGCAAGGCAGTGCTGACTAATCAGGATCGCCGCTACGTCTATGTCGTCAATGAGAATAACCAGGCAGAGCAGCGCCAGGTAACCACAGGGCGGCAGGTGGCAGAACGAACAGTCATCACCGAAGGGCTTCAAGCGGGTGATCGAGTGATCGTCAATGGCGTGCAAAAAGTGTTCTTCCCCGGAATGGAAGTGAGCCCGCAAAGCGTAGCGGCCGCCCCAGCGGCTGATGCCCCTATTTCCGACGATCAGCCCACCATTGCGGCCAGGGAGGAGTAAACCGCCATGAATTTCTCCCGTTTCTTCGTGGACCGACCAATTTTTGCGGCGGTGCTGTCGATCATCATTCTTGCGGTGGGGCTGATCTCCATTCCCAATCTGCCCATCAGCGAGTACCCAGATGTAGTGCCGCCCTCCGTGGTGGTGAGGACGGTTTACCCCGGCGCCAACCCGAAGGAGATCGCCGAGACCGTGGCGACGCCGTTGGAAGAAGCCATCAATGGCGTCGAGGACATGATGTACCTCAAGTCTGTTGCGGGTTCTGATGGCGTGCTGCAAATGACCATCACCTTCCGTCCCGGCACCGATGCTGAGCAGGCTGCCGTTCGCGTACAGAACCGCGTTAGCCAGGCCGAGGCTCGGTTGCCGGAAGCCGTGCGTCGTCAAGGTGTCACTACCCAGAAACAGTCGCCGACGTTTCTGATGGTCGTTCACCTAACCTCGCCCAGCGGTGAATATGACACCCTTTATTTGCGCAACTATGTGCGGCTGAATGTCCGCGACCGTCTCGCCCGGCTCGAAGGGATTGGAGATGCGCAAATCTTCGGCGGGGGGGACTACGCCATGCGGGCGTGGCTGGATCCCGATCGGATCGCTGCCCGTGGCCTGACGGCCAGCGATGTAGTTGGGGCTATGCGAGAGCAGAACGTCCAGGTGTCCGCCGGGCAGTTGGGAGCCGAACCCATCGCGGATAGTGATTTTCTCACCCTGATTAACGCCCGTGGGCGGCTTGAAACGGTGGAAGAGTTTGGTGACATCGTGCTGAGCCGCGGCGAGGGCGGCGAGATACTCAGGCTTGCGGATGTGGCCCGGCTGGAAATGGGCGCCGGGGACTATACGCTGCGCTCGCAGTTGGACGGCAACAACGCGGTGGGGGTGGGAATATTCCAGGCACCGGGTGCCAATGCGCTGGATATCCGAGAGCAGGTGATCGCCACCATGGAGGAGCTGTCTGAGCAGTTCCCGGAAGGCGTTGAGTACGAAGCCGTCTACGACACTACGATCTTTGTTAATGACTCTATAAAGTCAGTGATAGCCACTTTACTGGAAGCCGTGCTGCTGGTGGTGTTGGTGGTCACGCTTTTCCTGCAGACCTGGCGTGCTTCCATCATCCCATTGCTTGCGGTACCGGTCTCGGTGATAGGCACCTTTGGCGCGCTCTACCTACTGGGTTACTCCATTAACACGCTGACCCTGTTTGGCCTGGTGTTGGCCATCGGTATCGTGGTGGACGACGCCATCGTGGTGGTTGAAAACGTGGAGCGGAACATTGAGGAGGGCCTGAAGCCCCAGGCCGCTGCTCATCAGGCTATGCAAGAGGTATCCGGCCCTATCATCGCCGTGGGGCTGGTGCTGTGTGCGGTGTTTATTCCCATGGCCTTCCTGTCGGGGGTGACCGGTCAATTCTATAGTCAGTTCGCGGTGACGATTGCCATCTCCACGGTGATCTCCACCATCAACTCGCTGACCCTATCGCCTGCGTTGGCAGCGATGCTACTCAAGCCCCATGACGCGCCCAAAGATCGCCTCACCCGAGTGATCGATAAGCTGTTCGGCTGGATTTTCCGTCCTTTCAACCGTTTCTTTAATGCCAGTTCCAACAAATACCAAGGAGGCGTAGCCCGCTCCCTAAAGCATCGTGGCGCGGTCTTTGTGATTTACGCGCTGTTGCTGCTGGGCACCGGCGTGATGTTCAAGGCGGTGCCACCCGGCTTTATTCCAGTGCAGGACAAGCTTTATCTGATCGCGGGCGTCATTCTGCCGGAAGGCGCGTCGCTGGAGAGAACCGACCAGATGCTTCAGGACGTCGTGGATCTCGCCATGGAGACCGAGGGTGTGGAGCACGCCATCGCCTTTCCCGGCCTGAACGCGCTGCAGTTCACCAATACCTCCAACACCGGTGTGGCGTTTCTTACCCTCAGCGCCTTTGGTGAGCGCAGCCTGAGTGCCGCGGAGATAAATGCTCGAATCAATCAGGGGATTGGTGGCTTGAAAGAGGGGTTTGCATTCTCGTTTATGCCACCGCCGATTCTCGGGCTGGGCAACGGTTCCGGGTTTCAGCTGTTTATCGAGGATCGCGGCAATCTTGGCTATGGGGCGCTGCAGCAGGCGGTGAACCAGCTCCAGGGGGCCATCGCGCAAACGCCGGGAATGGGCTTTCCGATCAGCAGCTATCAATCCAACGTGCCGCAGCTGGATGCCGAGGTGGATCGGCTGAGGGCCAAGGCTCAGGGCGTGCCGTTGACCGAGCTGTTCGACACTTTGCAGACCTATCTTGGCTCGACCTATGTGAATGACTTCAATCGCTTTGGGCGCACTTGGCAGGTGATCGCCCAGGCGGACGCTCCCTACCGGAGTAGCGTGGAAGATATCGCCCGCCTGCGCACCCGCAATGACCAGGGGGAAATGGTTCCCATCGGCACGATGGTGAACATCACGCAAACCTTTGGGCCAGACCCGGTACTGCGCTATAACGGCTACCCGGCAGCAGACCTGGCCGGCGAGTTCGACCCCCGCGTGCTCTCTTCCGCACAGGCGATGGACGCCATCAGCGCTCTGGCGGAAGAGGTGCTGCCGCCGGGCATGGCGCTGGAGTGGACTGACCTGAGCTACCAGCAATCCACTCAAGGGAATGCGGCGCTGGTGGTCTTCCCGCTGTCGATTCTGCTGGTATTTCTGGTGTTAGCGGCCCTCTACGAGAGCTGGACGCTACCGCTGGCGGTGATTCTGATTGTGCCCATGTCGATGCTGGCGGCGTTGATTGGTGTCTGGTTTGGTGGGGGTGACAACAACATCTTCGTGCAGGTGGGGCTGGTGGTGCTGATTGGCTTGGCGTGCAAGAACGCCATCCTGATCGTGGAATTCGCCCGTGAGCTGGAACTGCAGGGCAAGGGCGTAGTAGAAGCGGCCCTGGAAGCCTGCCGGTTGCGCCTGCGGCCGATCATCATGACCTCGATTGCCTTCACGGCAGCGGTGTTGCCTTCGGTAATTGCCACTGGCGCAGGCGCCGAGGTGCGGGCAGCGCTGGGTACCGCGGTGTTTGCCGGCATGATCGGCGTCACCCTTTTTGGCTTGTTCCTCACGCCGGTGTTCTACGTGGCGCTGCGTAAACTGTCTGGCCCATTGGTCAGCCATCACAGCGCTACGTTGGATACTTCACCTCATCCTACCAGCCACGCCCAAAGTTGATGATACAGCGGAATGCCGATTAGCACGTTAAAGGGGAAGGTCAGTCCTAATGACGCCAACATGGCCAGACCAATGTTGGCGTCTGGTATAGCGGCGCGAATGGCAACGGGGGCGGCAATGTAAGAGGCACTGGCGGTAAGACTCGCCAGAATAACCGCCGAACCAGCGGGTAGCCCCAGCCAGTAAGCCATTCCTAGGCCGAAGCAAGAGAGCACGATAGGTGCTGCTAGCGCGAATATAATCAGACGGCTGTGCCCCCACCGCAGGCTGCGCAGTGTTTCTGCCGCGACCAAGCCCATCTCCAACAGGAACAGCGCCAGAATGCCATGGAAGGCTTTGGTATACAGGCCAGTCACCGACTCACCGGCATCGGGGCCGTATAGCCAGCCAATAAGGACACCGCCCACCAACAGGATCACGCCGCGATTGGTCAGAGTTTCGTGCCACAGTCCGGAAGTTTTGATCGGCTCTGACGTTGTGTCAGCGGCCTTTTTACGGCTGAAGCGCCGGTAGAGCAACAGGCCCAGCATGATGGCCGGTAGTTCGAGCAGTACCAGGTAAAGCGTCACCTGCCCACCGGTTATTAGGCTGTGCGCTTCGGTATACGCCAGGGCCACGGCGAACGTGCCGGCGCTAACGGAGCCGTAGTGGGCCGCAAGGCTGGCGCTGTCGGCGATGGATAGCCGCACCAAATAGTGAACCACCGGAAAGATAATCAGTGGAATGATGATCCCCAGCAGAGTGACACCAGCTAACTCGACCAGCAGCGATAAGCTCAAACTTCCATGCAGCGCCATGCCGCCTTTAAGGCCAATGGTCAGCATCAGCAGCAGGCTCAATATGTCATAAGCGGCTTTGGGAATACTGAGATCGGAGCGCACCACACCGGCAACCACACCTAGCACAAAAAACATCACCACAATATCCGGCACGGCCAATCTCCTTGATGGGTTTTAAAGCGGCTACTTTAGCGATCCAAAGAAATTGATGAAAACAAATAAACTTTATACAGTTATAGATGATTATCTATGGTGCTGATTATGAAAGTACGACAACTCACTTTTCGCTTGCTACAGGTCTATGCCGACGTGGTTCGCACAGGCTCACTGACGGCCACTGCAAATCGGCTCCACCTGACCCAACCCACGGTGTCTCAGCAGTTAAAGCGGCTGAGAGAGATTGTCGGTGAACCGATTGTGCGCCATGAGGAAGGGCGCGTGGTACCCACAGAGGTGGGTCAGTCGCTTTATCAACTCAGCCAGGACTTACTTAGCCGTGCCGATGTGTTTAGTCAGTACCTGGAAGAGTACAACCGCGGAGGGCGCGGGCACTTCAGCATCGGCTTGGTGAACACCGCGCAATATGTCCTGCCACGGCTGTTAGGGCCGTTTGGTCAGGCTAACCCCCAGGTAGATGTCACGGTGGAGATAGGTAATCGCCAGCAGATGCTCAATCGTTTTGAACGCCATGAGGATGACATCTACGTATTTAGTCATCCACCCATTGATGACGATGTGTTAGCCGCGCCTTTTCTGAGCAATCCATTGGTAGTGGTGGGGCCCCAGCATTGTCGTTGGGCAAGCGTAGAGGGTCTCAACATGGACGCACTCAAAGAGGAGCGATTTCTGCTGCGTGAACCGGGCTCTGCGACTCGGCATACCTTTGATGCCTGGCTGTATAATGCGGGTATTGAGCTACGCTCTACCCAGCAGATCGCCAGTAATGAGGCTATTCGGCTAGCGGTGGCGTCAAACATGGGCCTAGCAGTGCTATCTCGCCACGTTGTTGCAGATTCGCCCAACGGTGTCCAAGAACTGCCGCTGCAGGGCTTTCCGCTGAAAAGTCGTTGGCACTTTGTGGTCAGGCGACAACGCCGCTTACCCCCCGCCGCCATTCGTTTTTTGAGCTATGTACAAGGTTCCCTGGCACAAGCGTTTGACGAGCCTGAAGGGGAGATGGCCGTGGCTGAATTGCTTCAAGCCTTAGAGGCTGAACGCTGATGCCTTGACTTACAAACAGCGTCAATTATCCCCGTTAAAAGCGGCCTAGATCCTATGCGCTAAGCTAAGATATTAAGAGAGGGCTTGAGTGAGAACTTAAGAGAGAGCTTAAGATCGCACTCGGTTCATGCTGTCGCGCCTTGATATTCGTCTTGGGTAACCGCTGCAAACGGAGGCAACTATGCTGCTCGAAGGTTCATGCCACTGCCAAGCAGTGACGTTTAGTGTGACGTCACACCACCCTTATCCTTTCAACCGCTGTTACTGCTCCATTTGCCGCAAAACGGCAGGTGGTGGCGGCTACGCCATCAACCTTAGCGGCGATAACGAAACGCTTAAGGTAACTGGTGAAGAGCATATCAGCGTCTATCGCGCGCTTATCAAGGGGGAGCAGAGCACAGGGGAGCGGCATTTCTGCAAACACTGTGCATCGTCGCTATGGGTTTATGACCCCGATTGGCCCGAGCTGGTGCATCCCTTTGCCTCAGCGATTGATACCGACTTGCCGACCCCTCCCAAGAAAACACACATGATGCTGGGAAGCCGGGCGGATTGGGTCGAGGTCAATGCGCAGTTTCAAGACAAATGCTTTGATGAGTACCCGGATGAGAGTCTTGCCGAGTGGCACCAGCGGCTAGGATTGGAGTGCTAGGCCATTAATGAGGCCGCTTGCTTCGCTTGTGTTGAAAGCAGGCTGTTCTACTCTTTTATACGAACTCCATAGAAATGCGACCCATTGGAGTTCAACGTACGGCTTGTAAGGCCTGCCTTGCGAACGGCCAGCCGTGCTCTCGTTTTTTGACAAGGAGGGTGGAAAGATGGAATTTGAAAAATATAAGTCGTGTATTGAAGCGTGTAATGTCTGCGCCGTTTATTGTGATTCTTGCGCTACTGCCTGCTTGCAAGAAGATGATGTGAAAATGATGGCTGAGTGTATTCGTCTGGATCGCCAATGTGCGCAAATTTGCCGCTTGGCAGCCTCCTTCATGGCCCAGGGGAGTGAATACGCCAAGGACATCTGCCGGATATGCGCTGATATTTGCAAAGCGTGCGGTGATGAGTGTGCCAAACACGATGCCAAGCATTGTCAGGAGTGCGCTAAAGCGTGCCATCATTGCGCCAGTGAGTGTGCTGCGATGGCTGCCTAGGCTTTGTACGAAAAAGGTAGCGTAAAAGCCTAAACCTAGATTAAACAAAGCCAGCTTTCATACGTCGTGAAAGCTGGCTGATGTGGCAACAGTCTTCCGGACATATTTTTAAGCAGCTACTGG
>TARA_R110002049_G_scaffold17893_2_pt1 | contig 16498 bp, 14 predicted proteins | sample TARA_R110002049 | Tara Oceans TARA_R110002049 (sample SAMEA4396941) | marine metagenome | biome: Polar Biome; feature: [SRF] surface water layer (ENVO:00010504); material: water (ENVO:00002006), including particulate matter (ENVO:01000060) such as... | depth 5 m | reverse complement strand
CTTCATTTCCTATTTTAAAAAATAGCTTTGTAGTTAATGTCTCTTCTGTGGATTGAGATAGGGATGATAACTGTATAAAATTAGTTAATTTGTTTTTATCAGTTAAATATAAGTTAGAATAGTTATTTATTCTTGCATCCCTAGTACCTGAAAGAGCGTTAATATGATTAACATGAAATTCTTGCTCAAGTGTAGATTTTTGCTGATTGATTGTAACAAACCTATCCACAAAATTTGCAGTAGGAAACGCGACTGAGCTTACCGATCTGTTATAAGTACTTACCACTACGTTTATTTAATTGCAGAATATATTTTAAAACTTAATTTCTCTCCAATAACGTAATGTATGTCTGCTTATTATATTTACTCTGCAAATTAGCAACAGTATCTGATGTTAAACTGTGTATCTGTGTATTAACTACTGATAATTGTTTTATATTATCATAATAAGACTCATGCACTAACTTAATAGGTTGATATACATTAACATAGTAACCATCACTAAAAGTTATTAAAAGTTGAGCTGTTAAATTAGTAAAGAATGAGCTAGGTGTTGGTGAATAGTCATAATTATAAACAGTTAATATTGACCCGCCTAATTTACCGTATAATATTTCATCAAATATAGAATCTTTTTTATAGTCATATATAACATCTTTCGAGTAGTATTCAACCTCTGAACCATCACCCCAATCAATATCAAGAGTTAAAGCACGTGCTTGAGCTTCTTGTATACCGGTAAGTACAAATTGGAAAGTATAGTCACTTTTTGCTATAAGTTCACTTTGCTTAGTAGATGTGTTCTCAGATATATCTGGTAAGTTAATGTGTGATATTATCATATCGTTAGTTTAAAGTTATTAACTGTAAAAGATTCACCAGTTGCGCATATTGCAGCAAAGCGAGTACTTTCACCAAAAGTTGTTGATCTTACCGAGCTTTCTAAAGTATTATATTTAGCTACTTTATTAAGATTCATTTCACGGTTATTCAATTCAAATTCTACATCATATATATGTGTTAATTCATTTAGATCATTAACAATATATGTTAATTTGAATAAATTATTTAATTTATTATATGCTAAATAAGGTGTTTGTACTTTATCAACCGCAAAATTGTTATTATCTGTACCTGATTCACCAGCGCGAAATGAACTCAAAGCTTGATCTGACGTTTCTGTTGGATATAATTTAGTATACTTATAAGTTCGAGTGTTGTATTCATATATATTCGGAACAATATACCAGTAATTTTTAGCAAGAGGTGCACCAGTGGTATATGATGTAGATATTGTTTCAAATATAGTAAAGTATACATTATTTGTACCTTCTAGATAAAAACGATTTGAAAATTGATTTATTTTATCACCACTATTAATAGTAAATAAAGTATTCTTTGTCGGTGGCGCTTTGAAGTTACCGTCATTATAAGATATCTTATCTATTAGTAGAGTGCTAGGTGTTTGTAAAAATATGCAATCATTAATAATATCAAAATCTACTATATTATAATTTATATCTGATTGTATTGAATTGCTATATTTTGATAATATATTAGAGAGTTGTGAAGATAAAATTTGAGAAGTAGAATACCTTTGATTTTTAATGTATAACTTACCTGCAAGCCTTCTTCTATCTTCATTATTTAAAGTTGTATTACTTGAAGATAAGGTAGACGCAACAGTTGTAGAAGTATCGCTTATAGTGTCAATATATAACTTTTGCTTATTCTCAGCGTAATCAAAAGTATTTTCTAGTGTTACCTCATCTGTAAAATAGCCACCATTGTAATATTTATATTGGTTACCAGCAGATAAGTAATATCTAATATCTGTACTAAAGTTAAACGAAAAATCATTACCTGCCAAAGCAAATAAATCATCTTCAGTACTAATATCAGAAAGTGGGGATTGATCTGTTACAATTGGATCTAATTCTGGAAAAGTAGCTTCCGCAAAAATAGTATAATAATAGTTCCCCGGGCCTGGCCAGTCCGGTAAAAAAGCAGAAGATAAGGGTTCAGGTAATATTGTATTATCTAAAAATGTGAAAGCACCACCGTCACGAAATATAGGCTTAATATTTCGTGTGGATTCTATTAGCTCTTGATATGGTGTAAATTCTCTAAAATAGAGATACATGTCTGGAGTTAAATCAGATAACCCGTTAGTAAAGGATGTTATTCCAGACCGTATTGAACCATCTCCTAACGTACCAACTGTATCATAATTAAAATTATAGCCTTCATCCTCATCAAAAAATGTATGACCGTTAAGAATTAAATTTAAAATATTTGTTTCGGAAGACGTGGCTTCTAGCGATTGCAGCGGCTCTTCTTTAAATAAAGCGTATTCATTACCATATGGATCGAATTGATATTTAGCTATAGCACCCTCATCATATAAATCTGTAAAATTTAGCTTATAACTTAAATCATTTAATATTAATAATTCATCTGATTCCCTCTCTTTAGTATTATAAGGTTCAAATGTTGGTGATTTATTTGTTATATAAGGATCACCAGAAGCTAGCCCACTACTTACGTTTCTAATATTTTCTCTATTATCAATCTTGAACGTTACTGGATAAGCACTTTGCGGGTTAACTGATACATTACCATAAAGTTCAGGATCTGGAAAAATGTAAATTTGATCATCCTCTAATGCAGTTGTATCTATATTATAGGTAAAATTATGAGCATTTAATTTAAAAAGACCTATATTATCAGGCTCGAAAAACAATCCTACATCACGTAATAAGCGTATTTCATTACTTTCAACAGTCGCTGTATCTGCAGTTTGAAGATTTAGAAGATTATTAGTAGGGTTATCTGCTCGTACTAATACACCTGAAGTAGTGGGTGTTGTTGATGTATTAATATAAAATATATCAGTACCTATATATTTTTCTAACAACCTACGCTTAAGCGTGTATATTTGCGCAGGGTTATAATTATCTTTAGTATTACCGGCTACTAACTCTGCAAAAGGATTATCTGGGTCACATATATTATCAAACGTTTCTGCTGTTATTTTAGGTGGATTGATACTAAACGCTCTTATTTGTTCTATAAAACTAGTCGCTGTTATAGCATCTATAGCATCAGGATCTAACCAAAATTTTGCTTCAATTGAGTTAACATTACTACTATATAACTCATCTCTCAACCCCGTATCAGTAGATGTACGTGGTAAATCGAAATAACTACCATAAACGTCAATATATTCCTCAATATCAATATTCAAGTTTGAAGCAATTGTATCAATATTATATGTTTGCGAATTTAAAGTATCATCAGCAGTTATAATTAAGTTGTAGATATTATCAAATATAGCTTTTTCAACACCTACAGTACTACCTTTAACTTTATTACGATCTATAACATACTTACCTTCATCTCTCTTTTTCTTATAAAAGAGGGCGATATCTTTAAGCTTATTAGCAAAAAACGGTATTGCAATATCTAAATCAGCTGGATCTTCGAAATTAATTTTTTGCAAGAATCGCTTTTCACTTTCAGTAGTATAATTAACTACCACTTCTTGCATAAACTGCCTGTAATAATCTTTAAACTGCGAAGTTTGTTCTGACTTAGAAGTATCTTGCTTTGAATACCAAAGCTTTAAATATCTTGTATATAGAGAACTGTATTCTTCAGGCGCATACTCAACACGAGAATAAGTTATAAAATCGAGGAATGAGAATGGCGATACATTATCCCTAACCTCATCCTGTGATATTGGGTTAGTAACAGAAAAGTTAATTTCAATATTGTTGTAATTTTCACCTGCCATTATGTTTATTTATTTTTAAAATAATTCTAACCCATCATATAATGCATTAGCTAGTATGTTTGATACTATTCCGTTATCTTTTGACCAGTCAGTATATGAACTCGTACTCAACGGTAATGTAGTATTACCATCACTAAAATTAATAACTGACCCTATTCGTTCTTCAGAACTACTAATTTGTTCGTAGAAAGTATATATATCAAATATATCTCTACCATCACCTGACAATAACGGCCACCCCCAAGTATCATTATAATCACTTAATATATAAAACTTTGTTGAGAGTAACGTTCTAATATTAGGAGGAGAAGACGCGCTTAACGGTGAGAATGTATTTAGTTCTATATATCTACCACTATACTTTTCAAACGCTACTATGTTAGTACCTGGTACAGCGCTTGAGTTGATAGTTAAAGTTGTACCTAAGTTTGCTCCGTAAAACTCACTATTAGCATATCCAAATGTATTGTAATTCTGTTGATTGAGATTTACGGCACCGAAAAGACGAGATTTACTGATTGAAAGTAGATCAACTAATCTAGATAATTTAGGTGGTATAGAGAATTTGTTTAAAGATTTAAGATCAAGACTTTCGAGAATAGATGCTAGCTGATCGATATTAGCATAATCAATTATTGTATTATTATCTTGAAAGTTTTTAATTTTCTCATATGTACTCTTACCAATACTATCTTGAGCTGAGCTTAAGCTACCAAATATCGATCCGAGAAAATCATTCATTAATATAGGAGTAGTATTAAATAAAGGTTGGGTCGCGATGTCTTTAAACGTATCAGTGAAATCTATATCCTCACCTTGCTTCGCTATAACATAATAACTACTAGGGTATATAGAAAATGTATTACTAGTACCAGTCATTAAATTACTATCATGTGTGTAATTGCCAGAGAGAAATACATTTTCTAGAGTAGTAGTATTAGTTGTCTTGAAAACACCTTTATAAAACCCACCCGTTTCTAATGATGATAGTTCTAGAAAATTAGATGTAAATTCAACGTCATAAGTTACACCGCTACCATCTACCAACACTAAATTTAACGGAGTAGTAGAAGTAGCGCTGAGTCTAGGCATATTTTTTTGTGTAAAATAATCACTATCCTTAGCACGAACTACAAAAGCAATATTAGTATTTGCAAATTTAGTATCATTAATATCAAAAACATTTAATGCTGAGCCCTCACCATCTATTCCATTTGATGTAATTGCTAGCTTATCATAAGAAGTATTTTCTGTTATAGTTGCAGCTATACCATAAGTTGTGGTATTAGTATATTTAAAAATATCTCCTGTATCGTATCCAAATAATAGATTGAAATTTCCAACTATATCGCTTTTGAAATATATATCCGCACTACCGGATATACCTGCAAAAACAGCATCTGGATCATTTGATGTTGTATGTACTAATTGATTACTATTAGATAATTTGACATATATATTAGTATCCTCTGTTTTAATAGTATCAACTTGCAAAGGCTCGCTGACCCCGGCAGTAGTAAGATATTGGAAAAAAGTAAAATTTGAGTACAAGTGACCGTAAGTTTTAGCATCTAACCCTAGAGAAAAATACCCATAATCTGTGCTTAATCCACTAGAAATATACGGTGTTATAGTAGGTAGACCACCAGAAGATATTGACCGAGCAGAATTATATCGCTTAACAGTAATTGGGTTTAAAAGCTTTCCAGTAACATGGCTTATATCCGTATCAGATCTTATAATAAGTTCATCTTGCACATAATCTACTATATCGATATACGCATTGTATATATCATAATAACTAACACCATCACCATCATATAAATAGCAGGTAACTTTATATCTACCAGGCTCAGAATAAGCATGGCTAGCAGAAACTGTACTAGAAGTAGTACCATCACCAAAATCCCATCTTATAGTTTTATTAGAAATAAACTTTTCTATACCATCATTTAATACAGGTTTAAAATTGACAGGTGTAATAGGTAGTGCATAGCTACTATACGCTTGAGTACCAGTATAATTCTCTACATAGAAAAAATTATATAGTAAGCTTAAATCGCCAGATGTATCTAATTGTATAGCATTAAGTGCCATTTAATATTATTTAATATTATAGTCTCTGGATGGTAATTTTATTAGGTAAATTTGATATTTCATAGAAATATGCAAACTGAAAATCTTCTAACTGTAAATTTCTAGTTATTACAGCTTTATCTTCATCTCTATAGCTAGGATTCCAAACTGCAAAACTTAAACCAGGAACAGATACATTATCTCGTATTGTTTCTATCTGTGTTACTCCGTCAATATTAAAAATGCTCTGTGTAATATCTGCAGTATCAATAACATCTCCAAGGTCTATTTTTTCGAAATAAGCTTTAAGAGTATCTACAATAGATGTTTTTATTGTAAAATCACTACTAGCTATATTTGTATCAACAATTATATTTAAAGTTGTCTCATTAATAATATCATCTAGGTGATCTGAAACTAGATCTGAACTTATACCGAAATTAAATGCTTTGAATACTGGGTCTGTGATTGCTACATTATGAGTAATATCTTTTTTATCGTAACAGAAATCTGCTATTAATTGCTTTTGAGCTGGGTTTAAGAAGTTAGGTAATTGCTCATTAATAACTGGTTGATTAGTAGGTACAGTATACACATACACGTTATTAAAACTAGTTGAAGTAGAAAAATCAACCTGTGTAGATAGCACAATACCATTATCATTAGGCTTCTGCAGACCTATCTTAGTATAATACCCTAAAACTTTACTAGTATAATCATCATTAGATAAAACTTTTACGCTCTTTGTAATATTATCAAAGTTTCTATTAATTTGAGATGTGTAGTCGGTAATGGTAACGAGCCTGTCTTGGGTTGAAAATATTTTTGGAGCAGTCTCTCTAATAATATCAACTGTCTCTGCAGTCTTAACAGGTGTAGAAGCGTAATCATTATCTATTGTTAAGTCACCTAACTGACTAGGTGCCACTAAAGTAGTATTTTCATCATATAATGCATCCTTTATATCGTCAAAAGTAGATGAATTATATAAATTAAAGGAATTATTTTGAAGAGCGTTTTTACCAATAATACCTAACTCATTATCAGATACTATATAGAAAATAGCGACTGTTTGACCTACTTCTAACTGTCTACCGTTATTCCCATCACCGAACTTGAATTCATAATTACCGTTCGAATTAAAACGCTTTTCATAATTATATTGACCTGAATCAACTAAAAATAATGATGCTGTTTCTTCCCATTCCGTCCAAACACCGGTATTTGTATCTTGAGTAAATACAGCGAACGTATTATCTGCTACAAATTTATCAGACTTAATGCTAGAAACTTTAGGTATAACTTGTTGAGATGTATATTGATCAACTACTGTTAAGGTTTCATATGGCTCTCCACTAGCAGTAAGTAAAGCTTCGTTCAATGCGCCTTGAACCATTGTAGTCGTATCTGTAGCTACAGGCTCAAGTGTACTTGCTACTGTTTTTTCGAAAATAAGGTCATCTAAAATATAATAATTTACTCCAGCTACTGCTACGTTAGAAAATCGAGGTAAGGTATATAGGCCCTGAGCTATATTTGTTGCAGATATATTAAAATTAAGTGTAGAAGTTTGATCCCCTAAAGGTTTGTATCCAATGTTTGATACAAGCTTATTCATATTCTCATATAAAGTAGCAGTAGTAAACGTTGATTCGTTTGATGTAGTGTTAAGATAGAATAACAATACGTGATACATATAAGATACAACATCAACAAAAGCGTTGAAGTTTGAACCTTCAAAATTTTGGTCAGTGAATACTTCGTTCTCGTTTAAACGGTCAATTATTAAACTTTTGAGAGTATTAGCATCAAAGCTAAGATAAGCATTCTTCGGTAATTTATAATCTGTGAAATTTTCTAAACTCATTCTACTATGTTATTTAATATTGAAGTTAAACTACAACGTAACCTTCCTGATTAAGTGTTGCATTTAAAGATAAATTGTAAATATCTAAACTAGGTATAGAATATGCTATCTCTACTAGATATTCATGTCTTTCAGGTATACCTTCTACTGCGACTGCGTTTAATGTTATTCTAGGTTCTTGAGTCCCTAAGTTTTCGTATATGTTTGAAGTTATGAAATATGCAGTAGTTTGAGAAATGGGCTCAAATATAAACGCTCGAAGATCTAATCCAAATAATGGGTTTAGTAATTTTTGGCCAGGTATGGTAGTTAGTATATTTTTAACAGCATTAACTATTGCTATACCATCTTGTATCTCGCCTAAATCTCTTGGCTCGTTAGATGAATATAATTCTGGCCTAGCAGATTTAGATAACTCTAAATCAAACTTAACATCTTTATACAAATAGCCTTGTTCTAGAGAGTTTTTCTCTAAATCACTTATTTCTAAATTATCGAGTCTAATTGCCATTAATTATAACCCTTTCATAATAGTTGCAATATTTATATGGCATATTTATATTTAGTCTATATATTATATTGGGAAAGGAAAACATATATAATTATATTATAACGATGAAAATAAAAGGTATCAAAACACAGGAAGTAGAAATAGATATTAATCCAAAGGATGCTATCAATGCTATACGTGCGCAGTTTCTAGAATCTTTAGAGTTAGACGCGTCCGCCTTTATTGTTGATAGTATCTGGTATATACGTGAAGATATACATCAGTCTGGACAATGGACACAAGATATCAAAATTAGAGCAGCTAGCAAAGAGGAAGAAGAAATTTACTATTCTTTGATCCGACTTAACAAAATACTTAACGTAAGCTCTTATAAAATTAATAATAATGCTATATAATTATTTATCTTCGCATAAATAATAATATGGCTGAGAAAAAAAGGTTTTTACCGCTACTAGAAAATTATATGCGCAGATATGAGCGTGGTGGATTTTTAGTAGGTGATGTTTTTAAATTTAATGACGATTTTAAATCTAACGATGGTTATAAGCAATTAGGCCAAAACGTTAAAGATCAAATCGAAGATCTAATTAATTCCGGTTTACATGTTCGTGTTGTTGGTATTAAAGATACTAGCCCTCAACGTTATACAGCAAATGATAACGGTTCTTTGCTACCAGTATTAGATGTTGCGGTAGATACTGGTGGAGGCCGGTTTTCGCATTATGTTTCTATTCCTTGTGAGCTTGGACAGCCAGTACAGTATGCACCAAATCTACCTCCAATCCCTGATGCATACAGACGTAAAGATCGGGTCAATATTCAGCCAGCGGAATTAGAGCAGGATGAAGAGAATCTATCTAATAAAACAGATAGAGGTAATGGTGAGCTTACACAAACGCAATTAGAGCTACCTGATAAGAATACAGTGCTTCCGTCTGACCCAGCTACACCATCCCCTGCTGTAAATTCTTATACCAAGGGGTATATGGCTGATTTATAGAACTCGTTCAAGATTAATCATACAGGCAAAGCAGTTAATCTCTTTGTCTAATACCATAGAACTTTTCCATAGATGATCTGCAATAATTGCGATCATTTCTTTCTTCTTATCATCAGAAAGACTCTGTACATATATAAAGTTGAGAAAGCTAGTTAGCAATGTATCGTAATCACCTTGAAACCTATCTTCATTCTCAATTAAAAAGCTTCGAAGCTCAATAGTATTTTTAAGCTTCTTAAATATTGCTTCAAGTAATTCATTATCAGCAGAGCAAGTATCGATACATAGTTCATTATCTACTACACTCTTCTGCAATTCGTTAATAGTCTTTCGTAGATCAGGAAAATAGGTCTTAACCAACTGTACAAACTTCTTCTTCTGCTCGTCCTTAACAGCTACCCCTTCATTCTGTAATATATTGTAACATCTCTTAACAGCATTCTCAATAACAGGCTTTAGCTCTAAAGATTGACATCTAGACTGTAACGCAGGTATAATCTTATGCTTATAGTTTGCAGTTAAAATAAACCTACAATACTTAGCAAACGACTCCATAGTGTTGCGTAGTGCTTGCTGCGCTTGTGAAGTTAAACCATCAGCCTCATCAAGAATAATTACTTTTACTTTACCGTCAAACGATTTAGTTTGAGCAAAATTAGTAATTTTATATCTGATAGTATCGATACCTGATTCATCAGATGCATTAATATATAGATAATTACATTTAAGAATATCATTGACGATAATCTTAGCTGTTGTAGTTTTACCTGTACCAGGGGCTCCAGTGAATAGTAAATTAGGTATTTCCTCTTTAATATTACGTAACACTGCTAGTGATTTACTATCTAAAACCAGGTCATTTAATATAGCAGGTCTATATTTCTCTGTCCAGATACCACTAAAATCGAGCTTTGATATATCAAGTTTCTTATTATCCATAATTAACAGTCTTTACTTTCCAGATGAACCGAAACCACTAGCACCTCTATCTGTATCAACTACTTCACCTTCAGTTACAGTAACTGGGTGATTAGCATATACTACAAACTGAGCAATTCGATCACCTGCACTACCTACATAATCTTTATCAGTTAGATTATAAAGTTTAATACCAGCATCACCACGGTAACCTTGATCAATAATACCCGGGTGAGGCATAATACCATGCTTAAACCCTAGACCAGACCGACCTTCAACCTTTACCCAATAACCTTCTTCAATAAAAGCAAACTTAAGACCAACACCTACTACAACAGAACCATTAGCAGGAATTATAAAATCTTCTACACATGTAACATCCATTCCAGTATCACTATCATGATTCTTAGTAGGTAGTACCGCCTCCGCATGAGTTTTAGTAAATTTTACATTCATATCTTATATGATATATTATACATTTAAAAAATCAACATTATGATTAAATAAAGTTATGGCCAGTGAAATCGATAATGCAGTAAATGATATCATTACTCAGATTAAAGATCATACTAATAATATTAACACTAGCGAAAAGAAAGATACTCCAGATATTACAAATTTAGAAGAGTTCTTAATAGAAAAGACTAGCTCTCTTATAACTAGTTCAATTGATATGGTAGAGGATGTTAAGGAGTATATTTCATCTGCTCCAGAAAATAGAGATGTTGCATCACTAGCTGAGCTAATACGAGCTTCTTCTTCTGCTATAGATACTTTAACTAAACTTCATACATCTACTGAACAGAATAAAAACAGAATAGAAGTTAAGCAAATGGATGTTGATTCAAAAGAAAAGTTAAATACAATCGATAACCAAACTAAAGTACTTTTATCTCGTGATGATGTATTGCAAGTATTGACTAATAGTGACGATAGCGATGTTATTGATATTTAAATTCTAAGTTACTAAGCTAACTGAACAGCGAGCTATCAATACTACCAATACCACTCGGTAGTTCGTTAATATTAGCTGGACTCTCTGTTAGTAATTGCTGTTTAATTTGAGATATATCACCTGTACATATTTTAACTTCTATATTACCATCACCGTGAATAGGTACTAAAGCTTTCCAACCGGTATCAGCTAAAACTTCTTTTGTTGCAGTAAGTCCTTTACCTTTTGGCTCGTAACCTTTAAGTCTACCGAATAAGTGTTTATAAGCAGCCGGTGTAAAATCGACATTGTATTTAGACTGCAAATTACAATCAACAAGTTTGAATAACTTCCAACCAGTATCACCAGCCCCAGCTTTTCGAGCAGCGACAAAACATTGATTGCTTCTACTAAGAGATTTAAACCCACCGGCTCTAAAACCTCTACCGGTTAATTCACGCCATAATTTTTGACTTATTGCTACACCATCGTTAAATATTTTACCTGTTTGAATTGTTTCAAACCCGGTAGAGGAGAGATCGTGTGTATATCCCTGAGAATACTTATTAACAATAAATGGCCCATCATCTAACGTGTCTGTTTTTTCTAGTGCATTACGTAAGCCTGTTAAACCATCTGACGACTTGACAAAATCAGAAGGACACATTTTAAGAACATCCTTACCAAAACAACCAATGCCTGACATAGTTAGATCGTCATCAGAGTTACCAGTTTGTTTAGAGGTAAGATTATCTATATAAAACGTTTTATCGTTAACATCTATAAACCCAGCGAATACAGAATAATTTCCACTACCATTAACATCTCTCACCGGTAGAGGTAATATTTCTGATATAAATGTGTCACCTGTGCTTATAATTTTAGGTGGAGTATATACTTGATTAGTAGCAGCTTCAGTCTTTTCTTCATTGGTTGTAGTATTCTCAAAAACACCAACAGCATCAGTTTCATACTGTACACCGTTATATTGTTGAGTTTGAACTGTCATTGGGAAACTTAAGTTATCCTCATATGGATTGTAACGATATGTATGTTGAAACTTATTGAAGCAACCACCAGTCTGATCTTTAATTTGAGCTAAAATAGCACTACCAGCAGCAGACGAATCAAAATATGTTTTAATATCCGGGGTATATCGATATGTCTTACTAGTATCTCTCATTGAGGAACCATTTTGAGCTAAACTAACAAGCTCGTCAAGATTCTTCTTACCCGCTAATATAGATTGAGTATTAGTAACAGCTTTTGACCCTAATTGCGTAATATCCGTGAAAGCGTTTTGAAAAATTGCAGGTATTTTATTAAAGACTGTTTGATCTAACCCGTTAATAATATTTGTAAATGAACTAGAAAGGGCACCAACACCAAAAGTATTTCTATCAGTTTTAGTAGAAGCTGCCTGAGCTAGTCGACCTATACTATCTGAAGTAGCTGCAAAAAGATTGCATGGGGAATTTAGACAATCTGTTAAAGCGTTGTTTAACTTATTCTGAAAAGAATCATCGTATTTTGCCGGGTTAGTAAATCTATCTTGAATTTCATCTATCAGTCCAGAAAATATGGAAGGTATAGTCACCATTTTATCAGTATAGAAGTTGAGTGTGCTCCAGTCTAATACACCACTACTTAGTGTTAGTGTCTCTGTAAAGCTGCGCGCGGCTTCTGTGTTACCATTAATAGATTTATTGAAATTTATAGCTAATTCTACATCTACCTCAAACTCTGGATCATCAACAAAATCACAGAAGGGGGTATTATATTTTAAATAATCTTTACTGATCGCAACTCCGAAAAGCTTTTCATGTAAATTATTACCATAAATGACCATACTGTTATTTATAAGGAGATGCTAGCATCTGTAGTTGGTATTGATGTTTTACCAAGTATTCTTACTGCAGTTATTTTATTCGTATATAGACCCTGCTTAATAATATGCTTAACTTCAGTAATATACCATAAGTTAGTTGCTCTATCATTAATATCATTAATAGCGCCGTTACCATCTATTATAGTTATAAACCTACCAGGCTTTCTATAAATTTGCCCCTTTACATTTAATACAATTGCTTCATTTGAGTAAATAAAGCTTTTTAATACCCTATTTAATACTGAAGATTTGAGCAGCTTTTCATCTGATGGATCAGAACCATCAAGTAAGTGTGTGTATATTTTTTGTTCAGCTACCGGTATTAGCGGTACATTACTATCTAAGCCTCCTAATATACCTAAATTAAAATCACGTATATAGTCACTATGGGTAGTGAATTGAAGACTAGCAAATGTTAAATCTGCCGGCTCCTTAACTGAACCGCTTTCAACAAAAAGGTTTTTTCCCCAAACCTCACGCCTTAGAGTTTTATAATCAGGTTTAATTAAACTATATTCTTCTATTTTATTATATAAAGATGAGTTACCTGACGTGTCATCTTCTCCAGTAATAATAAACTCTTCTTGATATACATCTGCAAAGTCACCTGTTTTATTTTTAGTATACGCCTGAATAAATTTCCTACTCCCATCTGTAACAATCGGTTCTAATGCGAGTTTTCTCGGATTAGTATCTTGCTCATCAGGAACATTTTTAAATCGAAATACAGGTGGTAGTGGTTGACTAACTGAACCATATGTAAAGCTATTATGTATCTTATATAGAAGATCATATACACTATCTTCTATCTGCCAGATATTAGTTATAAGTACATCATCCCCACTTTCTACAAACAGAGAATCGTCTAAAAAAATCTGAGGATCAATATTACTAGCTCGAGACCAATCAGTTAGTATATCTTGTATTAATTTTGGTCCTGGTATAGAGCTACCATATTGACTAGACCCATTTAATAAATCATACGCGGAAGATTTTTTAAGCCTCGCTGATAATGATTCTTCAAATTTAAAAATACTACTTTTAGTTGCAATATTTGATCCTAAATCAGTATTTGTTTCTAATAACCCGTTAAAGTTAATATTACTACGTTGCTTATCTTTAGTATTTTTAAATAGATCTACATCTGTAATATTAAAAGTTAAGTGTAAGGTTTTGTTAGCTAATTTAGTAATACCTATCTTATCTAAAATTTGATGGTCATTATTAATAGATGCTACGCCAACTAAACCAACATTAGGTAAGGTATCAGCTATCTCGAGATAATTAATACCATTAAGGGTAAGCGGTATAATATTATCAACTTCTTGGTCTCCTGTCATAGACACTAGATTTATATCATAGTCTAGTGTTGTTTCTTGAATAATAGTTCTATTCATTACTATTTAGCTTTGTTAGAACATTAGATATGTATTCCGGTTTTATAAATTTATACGTCCTTCCGGCTTTAGCTTTAAAAACATACGTAGGGTTATCTAATAAAAAAATAACCCACCATAAGCTAATAGTTTGATATATCTTATAAGATAAGTTTGTCCATGATGTGTCTGTATCTAGTGTTTTTATATCAAAAACTTCAGTATTAATAAAATCTGGGAAAACGACCTTTTCTAAAGTATTATAAAAGTAGAAAGACTTATCTTTATTTTCAATCAAATTAACATTAAAAATACTTTCATATAATTCTTCACTCAGTTTATTTAACTCAGCTATATTATTTTGCTTTGTACCGGTAGTTATTGTGCTCATATTACTGACTTATTAAGTTATTGGCTATCTCCTTTTCTCGCTCCGTTAGGGGTAAGTTGTGTCATGAAATTATTACTCATCATTATATTAGCATAATCAGCAAGTAATGATTGGAATGTTATAGATACAGTGTAAGCATCTGGTATAGGTACATTTACGCGTTGTGAGGTAATTTGGCTATGCGATAGCTTTGGTAGCGATACCTCTTTGTTGCGAACTGTACCATTAAAATCTATAGTCATATTAGATATATAGGAGTATGGGAAAGCAGCAATACCAGGTATAGTTACACTATAAATCTTCGAAGGCATTGATCTGCTAAAGCTTGTTTTATAGGTTTTATTTTGAAAAGCTAATAACCATAAAAGCTCGTAATTACGTTGATACTCATTTTGTGTACCTCTGTTAACTGTATTAAAGAGTGGTAAATTTATTGTAATGCTTTTACCTGTATCTTCAAATTGATAATATTGCGGTTTTTGTATATATACTCCTGGTTGAGATATAAATGCAACTTTTGCAGCTTCCTCAACAACTTCACTTATTTTACTCGCTAGTCCCTGTAACGCTGTATTACCTTCAAAGCCCCATTGATTTGAGACAGGTGGCATATTCTCAAAATATGGGAAAGCGTATTGAAACCCGGTAGGTTTAGTAAGGTATATGCCAAGTAAGGATTTTAAATTTGAGTCTTCTAAGATTTTAGTATCACTAGCAGCGCTGGCACGTGATCCTAGATTTAAGTTTTCAAGTTTTCCGAATAGGTCTGCTGCACGTGCTACACCGTCAGCTATGAAGTTACCAGCTGTATCAATTACCGATGAATTATTTTCTTGTAACAAGCTTTTTATACCGTCTGAAGCATCGCGGAGCAATCTCTGATTACCTCCTCCTGCAGCTTTTATATAATATAATGCTCCGGATATTAAAGAGCTTCGCAGCTGCTCCCGCTCTACAATAAATGCTTTAGGTAGGCGATTTAAAGCTGAAGGCGCAACTTTCTTTCCAGAATACCATGTAAACTTATCTACAACACTTATAAATTGATCTCGTGGCCTTAAGACCGGGCGTGGGTCAGTATTACGTGACAAAGTATTTGAACTTGTACTATCTCTAAAAAATATTTGCTTATCTTGCTCATCTGCTTCAGTGAATGATTGTTCTGTATTAATTAATAAAGTGCTCATACTTAGTTAGGTTGCATTGCGTTAGAGGTTGGAGCGTAATAATCCGGATTTCTTAGCGATTCTGATATAGTATCATTGGTAAAAGATTTCTCAGGAGGTTCCGCTGTGCTAGCGCGCCCTCCTTGTATAGTTACTAACTTGCTAATATTTTCTGCTATTATCATAAGTACACTAAGTTGATTTTCGTTAATTTGCTTTAGTTCAGTATTTACTTGAAAATTATTAGATACTGGTTGGGTCTGTTTCTGTTCTGTAGATAAGGGACGAGCACTTGCATTAAGGTCTGCGAATGCTTTAGCATTTGCGGCTATAGCAGCGTCTGTGATTTTTTGCTGGTCTGCTAATTTTTTATCTATCTCTAGCTTCGGTTTATCTACCTCTACCTCTAGCTTCGGTTTATCATCATCTGCCTTCCGTAATTTTCCAATCATCTCGGCAGGAAATGCAAGGATATCAATTAACTTGTTGACAGCGGACTTGTTCATTCTTTGGAGTTGTGTTGGCTCGCCATCAGAAGTAACACGATTAAATATCTCACCACCTATGGCTAGTGG
>TARA_R110002049_G_scaffold83557_2_pt1 | contig 16535 bp, 19 predicted proteins | sample TARA_R110002049 | Tara Oceans TARA_R110002049 (sample SAMEA4396941) | marine metagenome | biome: Polar Biome; feature: [SRF] surface water layer (ENVO:00010504); material: water (ENVO:00002006), including particulate matter (ENVO:01000060) such as... | depth 5 m | reverse complement strand
CGTACAAAAATCGCTCTGCCCGGGCGGCCTCTTCAGCGGGCGGCAAATACAGAATCGTCAGGAAGTATCGCGACTCGAAATGCGTGCCTTCCTCCTCGAACTGCGCCTTGCGCTCTGCATCGACCAAAGCCGACGCTGCATCGGGAAACTGGCTGTCGGGATAGGAGAGGGCGGGCACACGTTGCGCTTCAACGAAGACTGCCCAGCCAGAGCCGAGCCGCCGCAGTGCGTTGTTGATCCGGCCCGCGACCGCGACCAACTCAGCAGGCACCGCGCTGTCGAGATCGGGACCGCGAAACCGCGCGGTGCGCTGAAATGATCCATCCTTGTTCAGGACAACGCCCGCGCCGACAAGCGCCGCCCAGGGCAGAAAATCGGCCAGATGCGAGGCTTTGTGACGGTATTCGGCGAGATCCATCATCGGTCACACTCCAAGATGGCCGGGGATGCGGATATGACGGCGCACCACATCGACAAAGAGTGGATCGCGCTTGGCGGCCCAGACAGCCGCGAGATGACCTGCGATCCAGATCAGCAGACCGACCAGCCAAAGTTGCAGGCCAAGTCCGATTGCGGCGGCCAGCGTGCCGTTGAGGATGGCTATGGATCGTGGGGCGCCCGCAAGCAGGATCGGTTCGGTTAACGCGCGATGGACCGGAATCACGAAACCGGGGATGGTATCCGGATCATCCATCAGATTACCGCTCCGCCGCCAAAGGAGAAGAACGACAGAAAGAAGCTCGACGCGGCAAAGGCGATGGAAATGCCGAAGACGATCTGGATCAGCCGTCGCGCGCCCCCAGAACTGTCGCCAAAGGCCAGGGTCAGGCCGGTAATGATGATAATCATTACGGCGATGATCTTAGCGACTGGGCCCTCGATTGACTCCAGGATGGCTTGCAACGGCGCCTCCCACGGCATTGACGAACCGGCGGCCTGCGCGGGCAGCGCCATCGATAGGAAGACAAAAGTGGAAAGACAAAGTGTGTTGAGCGCATAGCGCAATTGTTGGACGTTTTGGAGCATCAGGCGGATCCTTCAGGAAGGTTGTTTGCGGATGTCAGGTCGTAGTCGCCGTCTGGGGTCAGACCGCCGACATGTACGAGCTCTGAGAGTTGACGTGCAGAACCGCGACCGGACAGCACTGCGAGCAGATCGATGGTTTCGGCAATCAGCGCGCGCGGCACGGTGATAACGGCCTCCTGGATGAGTTGCTCCATCCGGCGCAGAGCACCGAGCGCCGTTCCTGCATGGATGGTCCCAATCCCGCCGGGATGGCCGGTGCCCCAGGCCTTCAAGAGGTCGAGGGCTTCCGGGCCGCGCACTTCGCCGATCGGAATACGATCAGGCCGCAGTCGTAGCGATGAGCGCACGAGGTCGGAGAGCGAGGCGACATTGTCCTTGGTGCGCAGAGCCACCAGATTGGGCGCAGCGCATTGCAGTTCGCGCGTGTCTTCTATCAGGACAACGCGGTCTTTTGTCTTGGCGACTTCGGCCAAGAGAGCGTTCGTGAGTGTCGTTTTGCCGGTGGAGGTGCCACCGGCAACGAGGATGTTGCTGCGGTCCGCGACGGCAATGCGCAAGATATCAGCCTGTGCCTGCGTCATGATTTCGGCGGTGACGTAATCGTCCAGCGAAAAGACAGCCACGGCGGGTTTGCGAATTGCAAATGTGGGCGCCGCAACGACGGGTGGCAGAAGCCCCTCGAACCGCTCTCCCGTTTCGGGCAATTCGGCGGATACGCGTGGTGCGCCCGCATGAGCCTCGGTCCCGACGTGGTGTGCCACCAGTCGAATGATGCGCTCGGCATCAGCATCAGACATACAATGATCTGTCGAGCGCAGGCCGTCAGATAGGTGATCGAACCAGAGCCGTCCGTCAGGATTGAGCATGACCTCGATGACTTGCGCATCGTCTAGATATCCGGCGATGGCCGAACCAAGCGCGGTGCGCAACATGCGAGAACCGCGTGAAACTGCTTGGGAGTATCGATGTTGTGCCGTCATGTGCATCCCCGCGCGATGGGACGTCGGTGGACGGCCCTAGATTGGGGACAATTAGAGAAACCTGAAATGATCGCCCGACAATAGCGTCAAGGGAGTAGAAGTGCGCTAGCGTAGAAAGACAGGGACGCGGCGAGGTCGCTCAAGAGAAACTGACGCACCGTTTCTTTGTTGAGGGATAGGTTTTCAGTAGGCAGTCGTTTGCGATCCGCGCGGCGAATGACCGATTCGAGCCCGACCCGGCCATTATGTATTTATGCTGCGTGCGCTCGCAGCTGGAGAAATGCGGCATGAGCGAAAAACTTCATGCTGTCGCGCAGCAGAACAACCGGCCATTTGAGCTGGTGGCAGCATGGATCAAGCGGCGAATTTGCAGGTCGCGGGCTTTTCTGTCGTTGCGGGCGACCGCGCGAATTGCTGGTTTAGTGAGCAATCTACGGCCAAGTCGCTAGATGTTGGACGGTCGTCGTTTCCCGTGTATTAGGGTACGAAATAATTGGAAATGCGCGAAATGCTTGACTTGCCACATCTTCGAACCGTTCTTTCAGAACACTATGATTTGACGCCCTCACCAGAAGTCGCTCAGGAGTTGGCGGAGACCTACGCGCGCATGGAGCGGGTCGTGACACCGCCGGACTGGGCGATCTATGCCCCCTACGTCAAAGCAATCAACGCCCTGAAAAAAGAACGCAACGCCGTTATCTTGGGACACAACTACATGACCCCCGAAATTTTTCACGGGGTGTCCGACTTTGTGGGCGACAGCTTACAAATCGCAATGAAGGCGCAGGAGGTGGACGCGGACATTATCGTTCAGGCTGGTGTGCACTTTATGGCCGAGACCACGAAGATTTTGTGCCCTGAAAAGACGGTCTTGATGCCTGACATGGACGCGGGTTGTTCTTTGGCTGAAAGTATTACGGCAGATGGCATTGGTGAAATGCGCGCCAAGTATCCCGGCGCGCCGGTTGTGACCTACGTAAACACCACTGCTGATGTGAAGGCCGCGTCCGACATTTGCTGTACGTCCTCGAATGCGTTGCAAATCGTCAATGCAATGGAAAGCGACACGGTCATCATGACGCCAGACCAGTATCTGGCGCAGAACGTGGCCAATCAGAGCCACAAGAATGTCGTCTACTGGCCCGGCTCTTGCATTGTGCATGAACAATATACCGCACAAGACCTACGAGAATTTCGCGAATGGAACCCGGGCACGCGCCTTATTGCCCACCCCGAATGCCCGCCCGACGTCGTCGCCGAGGCTGACTTTTCCGGCTCGACCAGTGGCATTCTTAAATATGTCACTGATGAAAAGCCTGAAAAGGCGATGTTGATCACCGAGTGTTCCATGGCGTCCAATATTTCTGATCAATTGCCAGAAGTGGACTTCGTTGGCCCCTGCAACATGTGCCCTTACATGAAGAAAATCTCGCTCGAAAAGATCCTTTGGGTGCTTCACACGGGCGAAAACGAAGTGTTCGTGGATCCCGAAGTTGGCAAGCAAGCCCGCGCGTCGGTGCAAGCGATGATCGACATGTCGCGCAAACTGGGTCTCTAGTCCAAATGAAAGCCATCCAAACTGATCGGATCGTCATCGTTGGCGCAGGCCTCGGGGCGATTTACGCAGCACTGCGACTTGCACCGCGTCCTGTTGTGATGATCTCTCCTGAAAGCTTGGGCGAAGGTGCAAGTTCGGCGTGGGCACAAGGCGGCGTTGCAGCAGCCATGGACACCGCAGACAGCGCCCAAAGCCATGCTGCAGATACGGTCGAAGCAGGCGACGGTACGGTTGATCCACTTGTCGCCGATCTTGTTACCCAAGAAGCACGTGAACACATCCTTCATCTGACGGCACTCGGGACACCTTTCGACCGGACAGGCGATGGCGGATATGTGATGTCACGAGAAGCCGCACATAGCTACGCGCGAGTCGTGCGTGTCAAAGGCGATCAAGCTGGCGCCGAGATCATGGCTGCACTGATCGAACGCGTTCGAGAGACACCATCTATCCAAGTTTTGGAGGGTACGATGGCCCTTGAACTTGAGGTGTTTGATGAGAAGGTAACAGGTGTTGCGATCCAATCATCGGAAAATGACCTTCGCTCTGCACCTGTGATGTTGCGAGGCAGCGCTGTCTTGCTCGCAGGCGGCGGGTCTGGCGGGCTTTATGCGCTAACGACAAATCCGCCGCGTATTCGCGGGCAGGTTATCGGTCTGGCCGCACGCGCCGGCGCCGTAATTTCTGACGCCGAATTCGTGCAGTTTCACCCTACGGCAATGGACGTTGGTGAAGACCCCGCGCCCTTGGCCACAGAGGCCCTGCGCGGCGAAGGGGCGATCCTGGTGAACAAAGACGGCGAACGGTTCATGCAAGCTTTACATCCAGACGCAGAGCTCGCGCCGCGCGACATCGTTGCCCGCGCAATCTTTGCGCAGAGCCAAGCTGGGCTACGCCCGATGCTTGATACGCGTGATGTCCTCGGCGAGGCGATCAAGTCCCAATACCCAGCGGTAGCTGATGCCTGCGCGCGCAATGCAATCGAACCGGCGATCGAGCCTATACCAGTGGCCGCAGCCGCGCATTATCACATGGGTGGGATTTCAACAGACACCGAAGGACGGGCGTCCCTCTCCAATCTTTGGGTATGCGGCGAGGCTGCATCTACCGGATTGCATGGTGCCAATCGTCTCGCTTCAAACGGTCTGTTGGAGGCTTTGGTTTTTGCACGTATTTGTGCTGATAGAATTGCTGCAGTGGTTCCCGAGGCACCCGCGTCACAAGTTGAAATCACATTTGAAGACGGTGGCACACCGCCCGCTCCAGATGCCGTGGCCGAGCTGCGCCATACAATGACAGACCACGTTGGCGTTGTCCGCGACGCTGCGGGGCTGAAAACAGCCCTGCGCAAGATCGCAACACTCGAAGCCGCTCAAACATCCTGTTTGTCGTTCTTGAACATGACAGCGACGGCCACGCTGATCACGGTATCGGCCTTGCGTCGCGAAGAAAGCCGTGGGGCGCACTGTCGTTCTGATTTCCCCGATACTTTCCTTGGCGAAGGCCAAAGGTCACGGCTCACACTGGATGATGCCTTGGCGATACGCTCTCAAATTTGCAAGGAAGCATCATGAGCTTTTCCAACGTTCCCGACTTGATCCTAGAGCCGATGATCCGCAACGCGCTTATGGAAGATCTGGGCAGCTACGGCGATGTGACGACTCGCGCCGTGATCCCTGCCGAGACGACATACACTGCGCGCCTAAATGCCCGCGCTGATGCCATTGTGTCCGGCATGCGGGTGGCGCGGATCGCGTTTCAGCTCGTGGATACGTCGCTAGAAATCAAAACGCATGTTGCGGATGGTCGAGCCTGTAAAGCTGGTGAAACCCTTATGACTATTGAAGGCAGCGCTGCCTCCATCTTGTCGGCAGAGCGGGTCGCCCTCAATTTTGCGGGGCGTTTGACAGGGATCGCAACCAAAACGGCCTCATTCGTGGCTGAGGCGGCCGGTACTGATGCTCGTGTCACATGCACCCGTAAAACAACGCCGGGCCTGCGCTTGGTCGAAAAACTGGCCGTGTTGCATGGCGGCGGGTTTAATCACCGCTATTCGTTGTCAGATGCGATCCTAATCAAAGACAACCATATTGCAGCGGCAGGTAGTGTGCGGCAGGTGCTAGAAGCTACGAAAGCCCACGCGAGCCATATGATGGCCGTGGAGATTGAAGTGGATCGGTTGGACCAACTGGTCGAAGTTCTTGACGTCGGCGGAGCCTCAGTTGTCCTATTGGACAACATGGACAACGACATGCTGCGCGAGGCGGTGGCCCTTGTGGATGGGCGCATGAAAACCGAAGCCAGCGGCAATGTCACCAAAGAACGTATTGCGTCGATTGCAGCGACAGGTGTCGATTATATCTCATCGGGTGCGCTGACCCACACGGCACCGACAATTGATCTTGGTTTGGATTTTTGACGCCACAGTTCGCTTGGAACTTACAATCAAGGAAAACCGTCATAGTGTACGCCGCAGCATCAGTCGACTTAGGCTCTGAGCGGACGAGTGCACTGGCAGAGAAACAGGGCTTCAACACCTTCGGAAAACCTGCGCTCCGCGCAACTTTTGTTAAGTCATACGAAGGTCGATAGCACGGTGCGTTATATGGGCGTTGAGCTAGAAAATGCGCTAACCATCGCTGAACGAATCGACATCTGAATGAAGTTGGCGGACAAGTAAAGTGCCGCGAAAATGCGGTTTGGTATTTGCCCTTTTTCGCTCGTTTGAACGGCTGGTTTAGTGAATTTTCCGCGCCGCCAAAATTATGGTGCTAGGCACGCGAGCTAATGCTGCGTCAGCAAAGTAGAAAAAACGAATGTCGGGAAAGTCCCGCATTGCTGAAGCATGCATGTTGGCTAGTGAACGGCCGCATTGACCGTATTCGTTACAATTGTTTTGCGTCACCGCTTACATCTTCAGAGACTTCCTGACGCAAAGCTGGCCCTCTGGCCAACCGCCGACCGAGCGCTGCGATAAAGGCATCATACCGTTCGCCTGCTTGTGCCTGAGCCGCCGCTCTGGTGGGCTCTGGCAGAGGCGGGTTGGTGGTGAGCCAGAACCGGACAAATAGCGCGACGGTCTCGACCGAAATACTGACATCGCGCTCAAGGCGGATCATGCGGCGGTCGATCTGGTCGAGGCGTTTCGTGGTAGCTGCTTCTTGCCGCTCTGCGGCGTCGGGCGACAGAAATGATGCAATGGCGGCTTCGGCCACGAGAGAGCGCGAGTGGTCGCGCCGGGCGGCGTAATCGGCAAGCGAAGCCATGATGTCTGGGTCTAAATAGACAGATAGGCGATGTTTCTTGGGTTGTTTCATTTTCAGGCCCTCACAGTTCGATGCCATCGTTTGGATCCATCGAGGCTTGGCGGGCAAGCTGGCGGGCCCGCAGATCAAGCTGCCTCAATTGAACGGCCTGGTCTTTCGGTGGCTTCTTGAGGTCGGGTTCAAACTCGTTCTCGATGGGCTTTGCCTTCTCTGCCTCTTGGGTTCGGTCCAGTTCAGGTTGCCGACGCTGCTCGTTAGGATCGTCTGTCATCGCGTCTTCTGCCGTAGATTTCTCGGGATCGGCGATTTCTCGCGGCTTGGGAGGTGCGATCAGGCTCCAGTCGTCCTTCGCTGAAGCATCAGTCTTGTGTGGCGTCGCTGGCGGCAGAACGCGGGCCTGCAATTGGGCATCTTTGAAATACCGCGCCTTTTGCGCCCGGATCGGCGGCGTTCCCGCCACCATGACAATCTCGTCTGTGGGTGGAAGCTGCATCACCTCGCCGGGAGTGAGGAGGGGGCGTGGCGTTTCTTGTCGGCTGACCATCAGATGGCCGAGCCAGGGGGACAGGCGATGACCGGCATAATTCTTCATGGCGCGCATTTCTGTTGCGGTGCCGAGCGCATCGGATACGCGCTTTGCCGTCCGTTCGTCATTGGTCGCGAAGCTCACGCGCACATGGCAATTGTCGAGGATCGAGTTGTTCGGCCCATACGCCTTCTCGATCTGGTTCAACGATTGGGCGATCAGGAAGCTCTTGATGCCATAACCGGCCATGAACGCCAGCGCGCTTTCGAAGAAGTCCAGCCGACCGAGCGCTGGGAACTCGTCCAGCATCAGGAGGAGGCGATGCTTCCGATCCCTACCTGCCAGATCTTCGGTCAATCGGCGGCCAATCTGGTTCAGGATCAGACGGATCAGCGGCTTGGTGCGGTTGATGTCAGACGGTGGCACGACGAGGTAAAGCGTGACCGGGGCATATCCCTGAACAAGATCGGCAATCCGCCAGTCGCAACGTCGGGTGACCTTGGCCACGACGGGATCGCGGTACAGACTGAGAAACGACATTGCAGTCGACAAAACCCCGGACCGTTCGTTGGGCGACTTGTTCAGCAGCTCACGTGCGGCACCTGCAACGACGGGATGCGGTCCAGCGTCCCCGAGATGCGCGGTGGTCTTCATCGTCTCAAGCGTGGTTTCGATGGGATGCTTCGGGTCAGACAGGAATTTCGCCACGCCGGCGAGTGTCTTGTCGGCCTCAGCGTAGAGGACATGCAGGATCGTGCCAACCAGCAGCGCGTGGCTGGTCTTTTCCCAGTGATTGCGTTTTTCGAGCGAGCCTTCTGGATCAACAAGGATGTCGGCAATGTTCTGGACATCGCGCACCTCGCATTCGCCTCTGCGCACTTCCAGCAACGGATTATAGGCGGAAGATTTTGCGTTGGTCGGATCGGACAGCAGCACGCGACCGTGCTTCGCGCGGAAGCCCGACGTGAGCTGCCAGTTCTCGCCCTTGATATCATGCACGATGGCTGACCCGGGCCAGGTCAGAAGTGACGGGATGACCAGCCCAACCCCCTTGCCGGATCGTGTGGGTGCAAAGCAAAGCACGTGTTCCGGCCCATCGTGTCGCAAATAGGCGTGGTCTCGCTTTCCGAGGATCACGCCATCCGGATCGAACAGTCCTGCGTTCCGAATGTCGCGCTCGTCGGCCCATCGCGCAGATCCGTAGGTGTCCACGTTTTGGGCTTCGCGCGCCCGCAAGACCGACATGAAGATCGCAGCTCCGACGGATAAAAATCCGCCCGACGCCGCGATCAGGGCACCTTCGATAAAGATCGGCGGCGCATAGGCGTCATAGGCATACCACCACCAGAAGAAGGCGGGTGGATAATAGACGGGCATTCCGAGCAGTTCAAACCACGGCTGCCCCAACTGTGGCTGGAAGCCGAGCCGCAGAGCTGTCCACTGTGTCGCGGCCCAGGTCGTGGTGAGCACGATCAGGGACACGATAAGGATCTGACCCCAGAGGATTTTCGTTGCAGACATGATCCTTCCCTTTCTTAGCGATGGTTGAGGCTAAAACCCGATCCCCCGGTTGCGCCCAAAGTCCCAATCGACGCCGCCATTGCCGCGGGCGACACCGCTGATGTGCTTGCCAAGGTGTTTCTCGATGGACGGAGTCCACGGCACGAGTTGGAAGCCGAGCCCGTCATTGATCATGGCAAAGCGTCCAGACGCGAGCGCGATGCGGCGCTGGTAGGTGCCGGTGACATAGTCCCCGGTCTTTGAGGGCGTAAGCGGACGACCGATCTCTGTGGAGAGTTTCTCTCCGACGGATTTGAGTTCTTGGTTGCGCAGCGTGTTCAGCAGGTCGCGATTGAAGATCACACGCTCCCCCTGACGTTTCGCCAATCCTTCAGCTATCAGGTGATCGGCGCGGCGTTCGAGCGCGTCGCGAACATCTACGCCGAACCCTCCGTCACCGAGGGGTACCGGCTCGCGGGCAATGGCGTGCCGGTCGAGCCAGGTCGCGCCCGTTGCCGTCACCTGCCGCTCGATCGGGAAGTCCGACCGGACGGCGAGGGCGACACGGCGGCGGCCCTTCGCATCATCGAATTTCCGCAACTCAACAATAGATCCCGGTGCGCTGTCTCCAGCGGCGTCGATATGGGGCAGGCGGATGTGATGCGTCCTGCCATCAACACCGTCGACCACGGCATAGGCGGTGCCCTTCAACTCATCGTCGAGGCCGCGATCAACGAGCCTGCCGATAATCGGATCGCCCACGTTTTCTCCAGCCAGAACATAGCTCGCCGCGCTGCGCTCAATGGCGCGCTGCGACAGGCCACGATGGATGCGTTTGATGATGTCGCCGCGCGTGCCAAGCTCACGCAAGGTGGTCTCGGCACTCTCGTCCATCATCCATTGGCCCGGCCCAACCTGATCGGCGAGGCCGAGAGATTCCAGCTTGCGTAGGCGCCCGGTTTTCAGCGCGTGATGTTTATCTGGCTGGCGGCCCGGATGCGGCGCGAGATCGATGATGCCGTTTCGCCCAGCCTCTTTGGCAAGCTGGCGATCAAGGCTAGTCCAGCGGTCACTGTCGATCTGGCGTTCCAGCGTGTTGTGGATGTCGCGGTCAGTTCTAATCCCGAGTTCCTGCGTGATCAGATCCCGCGCTCGGGCGCGCATCCCGTCACTGATGTAGTTCCGCGCGATCACGATGTCACCGCCGTCATCGGCCCGACCTCTGGCGATCACATGGATGTGCGGATGTTCCGTGTTCCAGTGATCGACACCGACCCAGTCCAGCTTCGTGCCCAGATCCGTTTCAGCCTGATGCATCAGATCGCGGGTAAAGGATTTGAGGTCCGTCATCTCGACGGCGTCTTCTGGTGAAACGATGAAGCGGAAGTGATGTCGGTCGCCCTGGCATCTTTCGGCAAACTCCTTTGTGTCGATCTCGTCTGCCTCAGGACCGAACAACTGTGCTTTCTCCCCGTCGCGCGTGACGCCGTCCCGTTGAAGGTAAGACAGATGGGTGGCGAGGGGCGCGCTGCGGCTGTTTTGTCTGACGACGCGCGTCTTGATGACCGCGACACGGGACCGTGGGCTGAGCCGACGAATGGCCTGCACGCTGGCGCGTTTGCCGCGTCCAAAGTGGGATCGACTGCCGGTCGCAATCTTGCCCGAACGCGACACCCGGCCACCGGCTCGCTGAGTAGCTGCAAGGGCTTGCGCAATGAAGGGTCGCGCACGCTGGCTGGATGACGAGCGAATGCGGCCAGGGCGGATGTGGAAGGTGTCGTCATCGTTCATCGCGCCACCCCTGCACATCGCGTTAACGCTCTGAAACGATTGCAGAACAGACTAAGTTGCAGGCTGTGCTCAGGTTGCGCACCTCGCAAAATTGCTCTGTAAGTCCCTGAAATCACTCCCCACAACCGAGGCGCACATCGCGCCTTTTATCTCGCCATCCCTTTCCTCTGTCTCCTGTTGCACACCTCTTGATACGCCAGATTGCGGGGTAGACCTCTAGGGTGCGATTTCGCCTCATGCCCATCATTGTGAAGGATCCGAGCGAGATGGTGTGACGAATATCTCGTCCGGACGATCCGCTGACGGGGCAAGGGCATGCGGACCCAAAGCTCTCGGATCGGCGTCAGATTGACGGTATATCTGCAGTTGAGCTGTTGTCGGTGTGCCATCGACAGGCGCTACAAAGAGTGCGGCGTCACGCCAATCCGTCGGTCGTACGGTAGTATGACGGCTGCCCGGCGGAAACTCTGATCCGATCATCGGCGCAAGCATCGCGACGTAGGCGCGGGTTTCGCGCGGCAGTGGACGTCCCGTCGCGAGGTGGTCTGCATACCGAGCAGGACCCGCGTTATAGGCAGCGAGAAAGTCCGGCGCGCCGAAGAGATCGTACATCTCGCGCAGATAGGCCGTCCCGCCGAGGATGTTGTCTCGCGGCTCGAACGGGTCGTGGCCGAGACGGTGGCGGAGGCGCAAGTCCGTCCAGGTGCCGGGCATGATCTGCATCAGACCCATGGCCCCGGCGGACGAGACGGCGGTCATTCGACCCGCACTTTCGACCTGCATCACCGCCCTGATCCAGTGTTCTGGAATACCGAAACGCTGCGACGCTTCGGCGATATGATCGGAATGAGGATGCGCGGATGAACGCTCTGCCGCAAAGTTCTGAGCATGAACAGGTATCGGTGGGGCGGCATTCACAAGCAGTCCGGAAAGAAGGAGGAGTGGCAAAAGTCGCGTGGGTGATTGCCACCTGCACGTTCGGTTTGGTTGTGGGTTGCGCATCTGATCAGGACCGGTCGCGGCGCTTCGAGGGCCGGTTCCAGGTGAGGAGGTAGAGTTCATTGTCCTGCACGGAGTGGAACAGATTGGCGTTGATTGGATGCGGCAGGGCTGGGTCGTCAATCAGCACCGAGACGTAAGCCCCAGCCTTCTCGCCAGTGCGTTTCCAGCCCGCACCGACTTCCACGCTTTGGTCGTCTGTGCCGATAAGCACGCGGTAGTCGGGCGCATTCTCTGCATCGTTGTGGTCGGTCGGAATGAGCGTAAGTTCAACATCAAGGGTGAGGGTTTTTAATCGACCGCAATAGCCGTCTCTGGTGCGGGTGAACTGTCCGATATGTGCCATGAGTTTTTCCTTTCAGGGCGTGCTGGTGATTGTGAATAGGGTGTCGTCGATTACATCGGACGACGATGGTTGGTGCGCGGCGTGATCTTCGGCGGTCCAAATCGGGATTGCTTCGGCGAGGAGGGCGCTGCGCGGGATCGGTCCGAAATAACGACCGTCGAGGCTGGTCTCGACATGCGGATTCATCAGGAAAACTTGGTCGGATGTGATGCGACGGCAGCCTTGCCAGACGGGCATTTGGTGCCCGTGACTGTCGGTCTGCTGCGCCTCTCCCAGACTGATCCCATCGACCGTGATGCTGCGGTCAAACCGGCAAACGATCTGTCCCGGCAGGCCGGCGACATGTTTGAGAAGTGGGATATCTGGTGGCAGATAGCCCCGGTCCGCGATGAATGCGGCGATCGGGTCGGGCGCAGTCACGGCGACGAGATCGCGCGGGCCAAGATGGTCGATCGACTGCAGACGATAGAGGCCGATTGGGACGGAGGGGCTGGCATTCCAGAGGAACAGCGTTGGCATTGCGACGGCAGTTGAAACGGCAATCGCTCCGACTGCGATGAACACGACACTTGCCCAGATGCGGCGCGTCATTGACTGGCCCTCCGGCGCTTGATCCAAGCCATATGTCGTTGGATTGTGTACACGCGCGGAGGTTCACCCGCCGCAATCCGGTTGTGGACATGACGCCAATAGTCCTGCGCGACGTCTGCGGGATTGATGCCGAGCGCTTCGATGGTGTCGGTCGCTTGCAGCACTTGCTGGACCTTTGGCCAGCCCGTCAGGCGCAAGAGACTTTCACCGCCCGGCCGGACGCACGGTAAGGTCTGATGCAGTTCACTGGGATCGACGGCCCGTAGGATGTCGATGCGCGACATGATCGTTCCGTAGTCGTTCGACCGCCAACGGACTAAGGCAAAGATACGGTCTGGCGCAAAGCTGATGATGCGTCGATGGCGATCCAGAATTCGTTCTTTCGCGACGCGCCCGAAGCGGATCCAGTATTCGATCTTACCTTCGATCCAGAGCAACTCGACATGCGTTAGCGCGCAGGTGCTCAGATCATTGCGCGTACCGGTGACGGGTCGGGTGTGATGGTGTTCACTGGTCATCGCGGGTCTCCGCGATGCTGGCGTCGCGCGTCTGGGCGTCGTTTTCCTCTACGCGGCGGTCCCTACTACCAAAGTTAGAATCTGTGTTAGATTCTAAGTTAGGGGCCGGATTTTCTGCTTGTGTGTCTTGGGTTAGGGCGGCTTTCGGTTCCTGAAAGCACGAGCCATCGGTTCCCGATGGCACGATAGGGCGGGTTCCCGATGGCACGAGGCCATCCACAGGTTGTCCACAGGTGACGGGCGCGAATGCGAGGAGTGTCTGTCCTCGGGGCCCGATTTCGATCCACAAACTGTAACCGGGCAGGGGCTGGCGGTGAACAATGCCGCGCAACTCGAAGGCAAAGCGCTTGAATGGCGAGAGGCTGCCGGATTTCAGATAGAGATGGCGGAATTCGAACTGCCAGCCATTGCGTTGGCGGCCACCGTGCTTGCGCACGAGGCGATAAAGCCAGCGGTCATAGCCACCGGTGAGGTCAAAATAGGCGCGGTCGATGGTTAGGATCAGCGCATCGTCAAGGACAGCATTGTAGAACCAGTCCGGCACGATCAATTCGAGGCCTGCAGGCCTGCCTTGAAGATCGAAACGCTCGACCCATTCGTTGATCCAGGAAAAACGGTGCCGCTTGCCTTCGCTGGATTGGCGGATGGTCGTTGCAATGGTGGTGGATTGCAGGCGGTCCAATGCGGCTTTCAAGCGCTGATAGTCACGCGCGCTCACGCCGCGTCCGATGAAGGTGAGGATTTCGTAAGGGGTTGCGGCCATCAGGCGGGAAGTGCGCAAGCCTGCGTCGCGCGCTTCGACGATTTGGCTGGCGGCCCAGATCAGAATATCTGCGTCCCAGATCGTCGCCATGCCGTGTTCGGCCACGGCCTCAACACGGATCACAACCCCTGACACTGCGTAGTCGATGGGTTGGGTGCGCCGCGATTTGGCGAGGCTGAAGAACGGATAGGCCATCAGATCCTGCGCATCGCGCGGGGCAAGAGCGGTGCCGTGCGCCCGAAACAGCTCAAGCTGACCCCGTTCGGAGCAGAGGAGGGAACGTTTGACCATTACAGAGCTCCGTCCGACGGATCAGCGTGATTGGCTGCCGGAGCGGGTCAGCGCGACAGGGTCATGATGTTTGGCCGGTAGGACTGACCCGCGCGGGTCAGACGTCGATGTGACGGCACCGCGATTGGCCCAGGCTTGCAGATCCTCGATGGAATAAACGACGCGTCCTCCGAGCTTGTGGTACGCGGGGCCTGTCCCAAAAGTGCGGTGTTTTTCCAATGTGCGGCCGGACAGGCTCAGAAAACGCGCCGCTTCGGGCGTGCGCAGGTAGCGCGGCGGTAAGTCGGTTGTATTTGCGGGCATGATCGGGCCTCCGTGGGTTCAAATGCAGCCACTAGAGAGGGGCGGCGGATTGCGGCCACGATGGCGAAGAAGAACCGGCAGGAGGGATGGGGAAGATTTGAGTGCTAAAATCGCACCCCCTTGATCCAGTCGCAGGGGCAGCGGCGTAGACCATCGGGATGTATGAACAGTTGGAATGGTCGGTAGTTACTTCCGGCGGCGCTGACGCAAAAGACTGCGATATCCACCATCGATCATCGCGCGACCATCTTGGACGAGGCCGATCGTGCTGTCCCGCAGCGCCGAAGTCTTCCAGACGTCTGCGGCAATGCGTGATTTCCCATAGAGGACTTTACCTATGTCGCGGTAACTTGCGCCGTCGATGTGCCCGTCAATTGCTTGCAGCATCCGGCGCAACCTTTGACGACGCTGAGTGGTCAGTCGTCCATCCGATGCTGATGGACGACCCTGCAGCAAGCGCCAGAGACGTAGGACCGCTTCGATGCGATCCAGACCGGCGCCATCGAGCGGTATGACCGCCACGAGGGGCGTGTCGGGCCCTGCGTCATCAATGAACAGAACGCGCAGCGCCCCAAAGTCATCGGACACGGTCAAACTCGTTCCATCCGGGTCGCGCATGGTGGTGTCCGGTTCGACCGACGGGAAATCGACGGGTTGAAGACCCGCAATTGGCGATCTGGCTGAAAGGATGACCGTGCCCGGATCTATTTCAGGCTGCCAATAGACAACCGCCTGCAGCGCAGTCCGCTGAGGATCGATCGGGAAATCGCAACCCCCAAGACCGACGCACAAGATGCGTCAGGTCATGGGGGTCCTCTTTCCTCTCAGTGGCGCGGGCATACTCGTGCTGGTAGTCCGTATTTCGACGCAACCATTCCCATGCGAGGTCCGGTGCCGTCAGGGATTCGACATAGTCATACTCTGATGCCGAGCGCCAACGCGATGGGTCTGGGGGCATTTCAATCCTCCGGACGTGCACATTGGGTCAATCGTGTGAGTTTCAATCAGGGGATGAGTCGAATCAAGTCAGACGAGCCGGTGTTCACGGACAATGGCAATATCCTGCCGGGTCAGGGGTTTGAACCGCCCAAAAGCTGCCGATACCCATGCTCGGTCATCCATTGCGCGCGGGCCAGATGGCTGTCGTGAATATGACGCGCGCGTTCTGGATCCAAGGCTGGATCAAGGGAAAACAGGACGGACACGACCTCTCGCCAATCTGCACTGTCGGCATGGGCATCCAAAAGGCGCATGTAGAGTTTGGCATGCGTCCGGTCGTAATCGGTCAGGACCGCACTTTCGGGCGGTGCGTCAAGGAAGTCTGTGTTCGTCAAAGTGCCCCCTTTATTGGCACGTTACTGCCGATTGAAGCATCTGTTAACCATTTCCATCCCTTGGGTGCCCAAGGCCCCAATTCCATGCAATGACGCAGACAACTGGTGCAGCAATCTGCTCTAACGGGTTCCTTTGCCAACCTCATCGGACTCGTTAATCAACACACCTTCGCCTTGAGCGGTCGTCAGAAATACGATGCCGGCGGCTTCAAGCGCCCGGCGCACCTGATCATCGGTCGACTCGTAGACCCGCTTGCCGTGGCGCGACTCGAGGCGTTTCAACGCGGTCAATGAGACCAGGGCCCGTTCAGCGAGCGTTTCCTGCGTCCAACCAAGTAACGCGCGCGCGGCCCGTGTTTGTCGGGCGGTGATCATGCATGATCACCTCCACGGACACATCTGCGCACGCCAGAACTACGACTATAATAGTCGTTCTTCGCGCTGATGGCGAGGGATTATCTGTTTTCAGGCAGGTGTTTGGCGGAAATCGCGCAATCCGATTCGGTTGGGCCTTGAAGTGCGTGTCCCCGCCCGGTGCGTCCGGGCGGGGTGATGCCAGAGTGACTCAGTCGCCGTTGCGGCGGACTGGGCGGGACCAGATCAGGCTGTAGGCGTCGCCGTCCTCCTCGTCGAAGAGATTGGCGTAGATCGGAGCGGTGAAGCTCGGATCGTCCAGCTTGAGGCCGAGATAGTCGCGACCCTCGTTGGAGGTCTTCGACCAGGCGGCACCGATTTCGGCGCGG
>TARA_R110002049_G_scaffold194568_1_pt1 | contig 16553 bp, 10 predicted proteins | sample TARA_R110002049 | Tara Oceans TARA_R110002049 (sample SAMEA4396941) | marine metagenome | biome: Polar Biome; feature: [SRF] surface water layer (ENVO:00010504); material: water (ENVO:00002006), including particulate matter (ENVO:01000060) such as... | depth 5 m | reverse complement strand
AGGCTTAAATGTAAAAGGTGATCATTTACAAGCGTCTATTGAAGGGGAGTTGTTATTAGATTTTAAATTGGTGTAAGACCAATCTTATTTATAATTAAAGAGCTCTTGTTTATGCAAGGGCTTTTTTTTTGTAATTATTTATCATAGAGTATGTTGTGTGCATTTGTGTTTGTTAAAAATTAACACAATAAAGTGATTGAAATAGTCATTTTGTAGAAAAAATAGGCAGTTTATCTAATTTAAAATCAGTGTGTTAAATTGTTTTGTAGTTTGGTTGTTATTCCCTTTAGTACCAATTCCTTAGTGGTACAGAACTAACATAATTCGTTGTTGACTGCAGTAATATGCATTATTACCTTGTAATAGGTAATCTCGCTGTGTTACTTGCTACTAGTTTTAAATATTAACTAAAACCAACCATATTATGAAAATTCTAAAAATTGCAACCTTTATTGCAATCGTTTTATTTGACATGTCTTGCTTTGCACAAAATCTAGATGATATGACGATAAGCGAAAAAATTAATTATCAAGCAGAACGCTTAAGAGAAACAGAAGTAAAGCTAACTGCTTCAAAAGAAATTTTATTAAAGCACTTAATGGAAACGGAAGGAGGTAATTCAGATGTAATCATAAAACAGACAAAAGTAATCAAAGCTTTAGAATTAGAGATTTTAACGCTAAAAGCAACTCTTTTTGAGCTCAATAAGCTCATAAACAGTGCAAACCAAAAAGACTTGGTGCTAGCTAATGAAGAGATAGTGTCTCATTACTCTAAAACAAAAGAAAATGGAAAATTGCCATATGTTCAATTTCAAGATATACGCAACCCTATTGCTTTTACCGATTTTATTGTAAGAAATCCAAGGTCTAATGGTAAAAACGTAATAACAAAGCATGTAAATGCATCGTCTTATAATTATATTAAACCAGGCTCTATTATAAATATTTTGTTTGTTGACAGTATTTATAAAAAAATAACAAAAAATAAAGAGGTTAAGCTAACTGTAAGCGCTTATTTAAAACGTTTTGATGGTACTGTAGTACCCATAACTGTAAGCGGTTTTTTTGAAGTTGAAGTAAAAACTGATAAAGAGGAATTTGAACAAAATCTTGTTTCTAAAGGTCTTAAAGAAAATCCAAGTTTAACTTATAACTATACAATTACAGCTATAAACCGTGGGCCAATTCAAGCAGAAATAAATACAAGTATGGCTAATCCACAACCAAAAGACAAATTAATTGTAACTGTTACTAATGTGTCTGATGGTAATGTGTCGTTAACAACTACATTCGAATATGAAAATTTTGGTTGGGAATCTTCGGCCAGTGGTGGATTTGCATGGGTGAATACATTAAATTCTGGTAACTCTAACTTTAAGCCTGCAGGGAGCTCAGGTATTAGTTTTCATTATAAATTAGATAAAGGATCAAGATTCTGGACAAACCTTATAAATCCAAGTTTTGGTCCAGAACTTTTAGTGCTTCAAGATGCTGACGAGAATACTAATATCGGATTAGGAGTTTCTGTATCTACATTGTTGCGTTCAGTTAAGTTTGGCTATGGTTGGTATTTAGTAGGTGAAAACGGAAGACCTTATGTGTCCATTGGAGTTAATTTTGTAGAAGGATACAAATCCATATCTTCTATATTAGCAAGGTCAAAAGAATAACAACTTCATTAAAATTTAATTTCTTTAGATATTTACCTGACCCAAGAATTAAACTCGTGTAAGACCTATCTTATTTTAATTTAAAAAGCTCTTGTTTATGCAAGGGCTTTTTTTATCTTTAAACTCCCTTAGTTAATTTCTTATAGCACATTTTAATAAATTATATTAGTATTCAAACGGCATTTGCCTTTTGATCGATTTACGTATGACCAAAAAACAAACCAAAGCCGATATCAATTTCGAGCAAGAACTCTGGAAAGCCGCCAATGAACTCCGTGGCGCTGTTGCAGAAAACCAATATAAAGATTATATACTTCCTTTAATATTTCTAAAACATGTATCAGAACGTTATGAGTTGCGTAGAGATGTGTTAAAGGATAAATTACAGGATAAATCTTCAGATTATTATACGGAAGATACTGAAGAACAAAATTACGTCCTCGAAGATCCGGACGAGTATCTATCTAAAAACACTTATATCATTCCAGAAAAAGCCACTTGGCAATTTCTACAGGATAGTGCGGAGCAAGACAACATAAAAGTATTGGTAGATAATGCTTTTGATATTTTAGACGAAACATTAGCTACCTACAGGCCAGACTTAAAAGGAATACTACCACGTATTTTTGTAAAAAGCCAATTAACAGCTAAGCAAGTGGCAGGTTTAATAAACCTCTTAGCCAATCCTAAACTATCTGAAAAAGAAAACCCAGATAGCGATATTCTTGGACGAGTGTACGAATATTACATTGGCAAGTTCGCCATAGCAGAAGGTTCTGGTGCAGGACAATTCTTTACACCAGGAAGTATAGTACGCTTATTGGTAGAAATGATAGAACCTTACGAAGGTAAAATCTTTGATGCAGCTTGTGGTTCTGGTGGTATGTTTGTGCAGTCTTTAAAGTTTTTACAAGCCCATAATGGAGACAAGAAAAATATTTCCATTTACGGACAAGAGCGTTACGATGGCACATTACGTTTATGCAAAATGAACCTCGCTTTACGTGATCTCTCTTTCGATGTCCGTTTAGGCGATTCTTTACTGCAAGATAAGTTTCCAGACTTAAAAGCCGATTTCATTATTGTAAATCCACCTTTTAACGTTAGCCAATGGCATCCCGAAGATTTACCAGAAAACGATCCACGACTTTTTGGGCCAAAAGATGAGTTTACCACAGATGGTAGCGCCAATTATATGTGGATGCAAACTTTTTGGAGCCACCTAAGCGATAAAGGAACAGCAAGTGTGGTGATGGCAAACGGCGCCATGACCTCTAACAATAAAGGCGAAAAAAACGTACGCCAACACATGGTAAATAATAGCATGGTAGATTGTATTGTACGCTTACCAGACAAATTGTTTCTAACTACAGGTATTCCTGCATGTATTTTTATACTCAGTAAAAATAGAGATGGCAAAGATGGTATCCATCGCGAACGTACTAACGAAATCCTTTTTATAGACTCCTCTAAAATGGGGACTATGGAAAGTAGAAAGCTCCGTGTATTTACCGATGAGGATATCCAAAAAGTCACGGATACCTACCACGCTTGGCGAAATAACCCTAACGTCACTTCGAGTGATTTGAGAGCCACGAACAAATTGTATCGAGAAGCAAGTGATGCACCTAAGTCTCAACCATACGAAAATACAGCAGGCTTCTGCTATAGCGCAACCCTAGAAGAAGTACAAAAACAAGACTACAAGCTAACACCTGGTATTTATGTTGGTACAGAAGCGGTTGAAGATGATGGTATCCCTTTTGAAGATAAAATGGAATCCTTAAAAACACAATTGCAAGCGCAGTTTAAAAAAGGGAATGAGTTGCAGAAACAGATTTTAGATAATTTTGAAAAGTTTTAATTAATGATATTAGAAAAAATAGCAATAAAAGATTTCAAATCCATTGATTCATTAGAGTGGATTCTTTCTGATAATATATCATGTTTAGTGGGTCAAAACGAGAGCGGCAAGAGTAATTTGTTGCAAGTATTCGATTACATTGATTCTACTAATGCAAGTAAATTAAAGTTCGAGGAGCACACAAGGAGAGGAAGTGATAGATATAACAATCAAAATTTACCTTACTTCAAATACATATTTAAGTTTACTAAGAGTTCTAGAGTAAAATTTTTAGAACAATTAAAAAAGAACAAGGTTGATATTGAGAAACATGGTGACATTGGAATGCTAGAAGAATTTATTATTGAAGTTGATGAAAAGCAACCTGGAAATCAGGAAAACTATTTAATATGGAATAAAGAAACTGTTTTTATTAAGGACTTAGCTGTTTCCGTTTTAAAAAATAAACAAGTTGTACCAATAAACCCAAATGTTGTAAAAAGTATTAACCAATTTATAGATAGTCTTTTGCCAAAGCTAGTTAGTTTAAATGAGCAAGATTTTAAAGTGACTTTTAGTAGCACCTTGGAGAATTTAAAAAATGGTAATTCCAAAAATTCATCTTTAGCTAAATTAATGAAAATAGCAGGTTTAAATGAACCTTCAAAAATACCTAATGACCGAGATAGAATTAGACACTATTTAAAAGGGTTAAACAGAAAATTGAATCAAAATTTTGTGCGTAAGTATTATTCGCAAGATGAAAGTGTAAAGCTAGAATTCGTGCACGATTCTGGTACTATTTCATTAGATATTGAAGATAATTCAGAAGGAACTTATGTAATGGAAGAACGAAGTGATGGTTTTAAATACTTTTTTTCATTATTGATTGAAATGGCCTCAAATGGTACAGACAATGAAAATGTTTATTTCCTGTTAGATGAGCCTGGAGGAAGATTACATCCAAGCGGACAAAGAGACCTTTTGAAGTATTTGGAAGAATTAGCAAAAAAACATAAAATTATTTACACAACGCATTCACCCTTCTTAATAAACAGACTTTTTCCAAATAGAGTAAGAATTGTAGATAGAGATGTCGAGAAAGGAACAGTATTCAAATTTAAAGGTTTTTCTAAAAACTGGAAACCAATGCGTTCATCTCTTGGACTAAATATTAAAGATAGCTTCTACTACTCAGACAAAGCACTCATTGTTGAAGGTCCAGAAGACTTGATATTTATTTCAAGTTTAATAGATTACTTTAATAGGAATGGGGACTTAGATTTAAACACAGATTTGTTTTCATTTATAGATGCAGGTAGTGAAAGTAATTTACCGTCAATGGTTCAGATTATAATGGACGATGACAGACCAACTTTAGTTTTAATAGATTCAGATTCTCAATCTACTTATAATAAATTATCAAAAAAAGTAAATACAGTTAACGATGAATCTGTATTAGATTTGATACAGGTTAAAGAGTATAAAAATGAGGCTATTTCCATAGAGGATTTATTACCATACCAATTATTACAAGACGCAGTGAAACTTTTTTGCGCAGAATTAGAAAGCGATGGTGTATTCGAAAAAAAGAAGCCATCTACGAGTACTAATGACAAGGCTAATATTGCTTCTGCCGTTTTTGCGACTGTAGCTAATGCAACTGCTAATTTAGCAGTTATGCCTATTAATTTATCTAAGACTAATTCATCAAGGTATAATACATCAATTTCTAAGGCAGTTAAAGATTTCTATAAGGAAGTAGATTTGGATGACGAACAATGGGAGAAAAAGAAAACACCAATTTCTAAAGTGGGAATAGCAAGATATTTTGAGATTTTATTACAAGATAACAATATTGATAAATCTAAAATGGATTTTAAGCCAAGTTTAAAACTAGTTAAAACCATTGCAACTAAGTTAGGTCTAATAGGCTAATGCTTTAAAACGAGATAACATATATTTTTATATGGAAACGCAAACAACAGATTTTAGAGAATTTTGAAAAGACTTTTAATAATGACAGTAGATTCCTTTTTTAAAAAATATCCATTAAAGACTATCGCATTGCTTGTTTTTGTGATGCTCTTCATTTTTTATTTTGAAAAAAAGATTACTGATATTATCACAGAAAATTTATTAACACAAGATGATTTTTCTAATGTTTTAATTGATTTAATCCTTTTAGCTTTTGTGTTAGTTTTGTCTTTTTTTATCGGTTATAAATTAGTAGTCAAGAATTATTTCCCTTCTCTTTTCCAAAAAGCATTCACTCTTGGATTAATTATTGTATTATTTTATTTCTATCATAAATCACCTTGGAATTATATTGACGATAACATATTAGGAGTAAACTATTTACTATATATTCTAACACCATTGTTGACATCTGTAATATTTTTTTTATTGATGTATTCTTTTAGAGTTTCGGATAAGTATTTTTCATTTTCAAAAAGAAAAAAATCAGTCAATATATTAATCAGTGATGACCCAATACTAAATATATCTGAAGATAAATTAGAATATCAAGGATTAGTTAATAGTCTAGAAGATGTACTTGTAAATGACAATTACAATAAGTCTTTATCTATTGGTTTAGTAGGACCATGGGGCAATGGTAAGTCAAGCATTGTGAATCTTCTAATAGAAAGGATTAATTCGAAAAAAGATTTAACAGAATCAATGCTATTAATTCGCTTTTTACCATATTTAAATCATAAGGAGGATGACATAATCAATGAGTTTTTTGCGTCATTTAGTGAAGTTTTGTCTAAGTACAGTGGTAAATTATCTAATGAAATACTCACATATTCACAAAAATTAACGGATGTATATAAGAACAATAACATTGTTGGATTTTTTGATACACATATTAAAAAGATTGATGGTGTTTCGGCAAAAACATTATACGATTCGATAAATGAGCATCTTAAAGAAATTGATAAAAAAATAATCGTTTTTGTAGATGATTTAGATAGACTTAATTCTTCAGAAATTTTGCAAGTATTAAAATTAATTAGAAATACTGCTGATTTTAAAAATACAATTTTTATTGTGGCTATGGATAAAGCTTATGTGATTAGCAGATTAAAAAGTAAAGAAGAAATTTTAGATACCAAATTTATTGATAAATTCTTTCAGTTAGAAGCCTATTTACCTGAAATAAGCTCTTCGATATTACAACAGTATTTTCTTGAAAATATAAAGCGAACGCGCTTGTGTACAATTTCAAAGTTCGCTTCTGAGATTAATAATGCATTACAGGATAGAGCTAATTTATTTAACGACTATATAAAAAATTTCAGAGATGTCAAGCGACTCATAAATCAGATAGTATTTGATTATCCTTTCTATGGTGAGGAAATAAACTTAAAGGATTTCATGAATTTTATTTACCTCAAATTAAAATTTCCGAAAGTAGTTACATTGCTAAACCAAGAAAGAAATAAATTATTAGAAACCGTTAATAACGGACAGTATTATCAACTCGAAACGAAAGGTGATGGGAATACAGTTCCTAAAAGACTAGATTTGGGAACAATAGTTTATAACACAAATAAATTTACAATCGATTTGACCAAATATACTTTATATCAACAAAGAGAGTCAAATTTGCTATATGATGATAAGACATTATCGTCGGAGGATTTGGAGTTACTTTTAAAAACTTTAGCATGCTTATTTGGAGAGGAAAATAAAAATATGAACTCAGATTCCATAAAGTTTATAAATAACTTCAGGACACTCATGCAACAGCGTCCTGTCAAAGACAAGTTGCTTAATAAAGAATTTGAGGATTTATTTGATAGGGACATAAACACGCAACTTCTAGTGAGCTACGTTCTAGAGATTATTGAAGCAAATAAAACGAATGAATTAATTAATCGGTTTAATTATTATAATTCTGAAAATTCAAGTGATTTAAGAAGAGCTGTATTAATTATATCCATTTTATGGAAGTATAGAAACGTATATCAATTAGTAGAATCAGAACTTTTGAGACAGCTCGCTACATTTACAGAAGTATTATTTAAAACTACTGACAATGCTGTTGCAGACATTCATAATGAGACTAATGACAAAGCTTGGATAAAAGATAATATTTTTAATGGTAGCATTTTAAATATTGCAGACCAATTAGTTTTATTAGGGCATTTGTGGAAAGCAAAAAATGAAAATAATTTATGGAATTTTGGAGAGGACGAAATTTCACTTATGATTAAAGAGAAATTCAATACCTATTTAGATGCTTTTGGCGAAGTACCTTGGAAATTTAAAGATTTTACGTTTTATCGTGTTTTTCATTCCATCAAATTTATTTTCCAAGACGTTGAAGAGGTGTCAAAAATCATGGAAGACTTTTGGAGCACGCGAGACATCAAAATATTATGTGCCCAAACAACAGATTTAGATAACTTTTCTTCGTTAGCTTTTAAAATTGGAGATTCGATTAGAGAATTATTTGGTTCAAAAGATGCGTTTGTAGATTTTGTGTCTATACACAAGGATGCTAATACGTCAGAGATTAAAGAATATTTAGAATTTTTAAAATTAAGCCAGATTGTACGTTTTAATCATCCTGTGATTTATCAATTTTATAAATTTGAATTGATGCGAGAAAAAATTACTCATGTACGTTCTTTAAATCCTACAACGTACGATGAATTTGATGGTTTCATTCAAATCTTTTTTGAGACAAATGATAAAGAATTGATTCTGGCTTTAAATGGTAATGAATACATCAGAAGTCATTATAACTTTACAATTTTTGATAGAAGTCCTAAATCATATATCAGATTGCTAGAAAAGAAAAGTGATATTCAAGATTTAATTTCAAATTTCACTATTGATGTACATCGCAAAATCCTTTTAGAAATTTCATGGAACGAAGCTATGTTGATTTCTGATACCGCTGACATCAAATCATACCATGTATTAGACCAAGAGGGTGGAAAAGAAATTAAATTAATTTCAATTCAGCCAAATTCCAATTATGAAAGTAACTATAAAATATTTTAATATTCGCTAATGCCCAATAACTGGAAAACATATAAACTCAGTGAAATTGCAAAAACAAATTCTTCAACTATTGGAAGAGATTGTTCATTTGAAGAAATTTTATATCTAGATACTGGTTCCGTTACTGAAGGAAGATATGACTTACCCCAGGCTTTACCTTTGTCAGAAGCACCAAGTCGAGCTAAAAGAGTTGTAAAACATAATGATATAATATACTCAACGGTTAGACCTAATCAAAGGCACTATGGTTTAATTAAAAAGCCTAAAGATAATCTAATTGTATCCACAGGTTTTTGTGTAATTACACCAAAACAAGTAGAGCCAAAATTTTTGTACTATAGTTTAACTACTAGTGAGATGACTGATTATTTGCACACTATTGCTGAAGGTTCTACTACAACATATCCTTCTATAAAGCCAAGTGTTCTTGAGGAATTGGAAATCAAACTTCCACCACTAAAAGAACAAACCCAAATAGCAAACATCCTATCAACAATAGACGATAAAATAGAAAACAACCTAGCCACAAACAAAACCTTAGAAGACATGGCTATGGCACTTTACAAACATTGGTTTGTAGATTTTGGTCCTTTTCAAGATGGTGAGTTTGTAGATAGCGAATTAGGGTTAATTCCTAAAGGTTGGGAGGTGAAACGATTGGAAGAATTGGGGAGAATGTATTATGGGAAAATGCCCAAAAAGGATAAAATTCAAACTACTGGTTTTCCTCTTTATTCTGGATATAGATTAGTAGGGCATTATCCTGAGTTTAATTGCAAGAAAGGGAAAGTTATAGTTTTGGCAAGAGGTGTTGGTGGTACTGGTGACATTAAAATGACAAAGACAGATTTGTTTTTGACTAATATTTCAATATGTATTAAGAATGAATTAGAAATAATATCTGATTTAATATTATTCTACATATTAAAGTCAACAGGTCTACATTATTTAAGAACAGGTTCTGCACAACCTCAAATCACAATTAATGATTTAAATAGTGTGCAATTAATAATTCCTTCTAAAGAAATTCAAAATGAATTTTTAGAATCTTTTAAAAGTCTAATTGATAAAAAAGAAGAAAATATTATTGAAAATGAAAATCTTTCTAAACTTCGCGACACTCTATTACCAAAACTAATAAGTGGAGAAGTACGCTTAAAAGAATTTAGAGAACAAGTAGAAAACATCATTACGAACGCAGTGAAGTAATCTCATAATGAGATAGGAATTAAGAAACAGATCGCTTCGTGCCTCGCGATGACTAATAATAAACAGATTGCTTCGGCAAAAGCCTCGCAATGACAGTATAAAATATGACAACAGAAGCAACCATAGAACAAGCCACTATAGATTGGTTAACCGATTTAGGTTACAAACACCAATTGGGCACAGCCTTACCACAAAATCATAATACAGAAGTGGTATTAAAAGATAGGTTGCTTCAGTTTATACAACAACACTATCCAGATATTCCAAAGGAGATTCAAACCTTAGCAGTCTCAGAGTTTACCAATAATGCAGGAGCAGATTTAGAGCATCGTAACCGTACCTTTCATTTAAAACTCACCAAAGGTATTGAGTTTGCGTATGAGGATGCTTCGGGTAAAGAAAAAGCAGTTCATATTTACCCAATAGATTTTACTAATCCAGAAAACAATACCTTTTGGGCAGTCAATCAGTTTAGCATCACAGGAAAAAATAAACGCCGTCCAGATATTATTATTTACATTAATGGTTTACCATTAATCGTTTTTGAGTTAAAAAACTGGTACGACCAAAACACCAATGTAAAAGAAGCACACAACCAAATACAGCATTACAAAAAAGACATTCCGTTGTTGTTTGAGTATAATGCATTAACTATTATTAGCGATGGTAACGAGGCACAACATGGTATGTTTAGTTCTGGTATGGAATGGTTTGCTGCTTGGAAAAGTATTAACGGTAGAGATACGGTACAGGAAGACGATTTCCAGATGCATACTTTGTTATTCGGTTTATTTCCAAAAGACAGAATACTTAACTACATTAAAAACTTCATTTTTCATGAAGACCATAATGGAGTACTTATTAAAAAAGGTGCCAAGTATCATCAGTTTTTCGGCGTTAACTTTGCGGTAGACGCAGCAAAAAAATCGGTGCGTCCATTTGGTGATGGTCGTATTGGAGTTATTTGGCATACGCAAGGTTCTGGAAAAAGTATCTCTATGGCTATTTACACAGGTATTTTGCGCAGCCTTCAAGAATTAAAAAATCCAACCATTGTAATACAAGTAGACAGAAGTGATTTAGATAGGCAACTGTATGAAAATTTTGTGCTTGCAAAAGATTTAGTTGGAGATGTACAACATGCAGATACCACAAACGATTTGCGACATCTATTAAGTACAGGCGCTGGAGGAGTTATTTTTACAACTATTGAAAAGTTCAGATTAAAGCAAACTACAGATGAGGCTTTAGGTGAATTAGAACACCCTATTTTGTCGGAACGTGAAAACATTATCGTTATGGCAGACGAAGCGCATAGAACGCAATACGGTTTGCTAGATGGATTTGCTTCCAACTTGCGTAAAGCTTTACCAAAAGCCTCTTTTATTGGGTTTACAGGAACACCAGTAGATAGTAAAGATGCTGACACAGAAGAAGTGTTTGGTTCTGTAATTCATACCTACGATATAAAACAAGCAGTACAAGATAAAGCAACAGTTAATATTTTTTACGAACCGCGTTTAGCAAAACTACATTTATGGAATGAAAGTATTGATGATGAAGTCGATGCATTGGCAGAAGGAGATGAAGATAATAGCAATCTTAAATGGGCAGCTATTGAGGATGCAGCAGGAAGTGAAGATCGCGTTAATAAAATAGCTAAAGACATACTTAACCATTACACAAACAGAACAAACACTTTAGCAGGAAAAGCAATGGTAGTTTGCATGAGTAGACGTAATTGTGTAAAAATGTATAATGCACTAACAGCCTTAGAAGGTTGTCCAGAAGTCGCAGTAGTAATGACAGGTAACATATCTAAAGATCCAGTAGATTGGAATCCACACTTTAGAACAAAAGATGCTACAGAAGGTATAAAAGCAAGATTCAAAAAAGAAGACGATCCATTAAAAATAGTGATTGTTAGAGATATGTGGTTAACTGGTTTTGATGCACCATGTGTGCACACCATGTATGTAGATAAAATTATGAAAGGTCATAATTTAATGCAAGCCATTACTAGAACCAACCGTGTTTTAAAAGATAAGAAAAACGGTGTAATTGTAGATTATATTGGTATTGGCGATAACTTAAAAACAGCAACTAGTAAATATACAGGAAGTGGTGGAGAAGGCAAACCAACTATTGATATTGAGCAAGCTTTAGAATTGTTTTTTAATCAAGTAGAGATATGTAAAGCTTTTATTCCTGAATCTATTGATTATTCCGATTGGAAACGTTTGCGTGATGCTGATAAGTTACTTTTAGTAAAAGGCGCTTTAAACCATGTGATTAAATACGATGAAGACGCAAACAATTACATGAAGGCTGAAAAAACTTTATCTAGTTTATTGTCTATTGTAAAAAGTCAGCCAGAAATACAGGATTATGCTGTAGATGTATTATTTGCGCAACATGTTTCTAAAGCGTTGCGCAACGCAAAATCCGTAACATCAAGTCGAGGCGAGCAAAAAGAAAAAATTAAAGAATTGATTAGTCAAAGTATCGATTCTGAAGATATTGTAGATGTATTCGCCATGGCAGGCATAGAGAAGCCAGACATTTCTATTTTAGATGACACCTTTTTATTAGGAGCAAAAAATGAAAAAGATGGTCATGCTTTAAAAATAGAATTGATTAAAAATATTTTAAAAGATGAAATCAAATTACGTCTTCACAAAAATATTAAAAAGTACACTTCACTAAGAGAAGAACTAGAAAAAGTAATAGACAGATACCACAACAACGCATTAGATAGTTATGCCACCATTGCAGAAATGGTAGAACGCGCAAAGGATTTGCAAAACGATGATAAGCGTACGGCTGAATTAGGGTTAAGTGATGAAGAATTGGCTTTTTATGATATTCTAGCTGCCAAAAAAGATATTATAAAGGAGGAAGGTCCTATTCAGGATATTGTACATGCTGTGGTTAAGGCAGTAAAGGCTAATCTTCAATTAGATTGGACTAAAAAGGAAAATGCAAAGGCAGCAATACGTTTATCCGTAAAGAAAGAATTGCGTAAAAAAGTAAGTTTATCTAAGCTTAATGACATCTTAGAAGAAATTATGCAACAAGCCGAAGGTCAGTACAGCGATTGGAGTGCTTAGGTATACATAACCAAAATAACTAAATTATAGAAAACCAAATTTAATAATTAACCTATTATGAGTACATTTTTAACAGGAGATGACCTGAACGATGCTATAGATGGCATCATTACAAACGCTAAAAAATTCATACGAATTACTTCGCCTTATATAAAATTAGACGAGCATTTTAAAGAACGATTCAATTTGATTAAGAATAATCCATCGATTTATCTACAAATTTTATTTGGTAAAAATGAAGATAATTTTTATCGTAGTATGAAAAGTGAGGATTTAGATTATTTTAAATCCTTTCCTAATGTTTCTATTATTTATGAGCCTAAACTTCATGCTAAAAGTTATATTAATGATTCAGATGGAATTATCACTTCTATGAATTTATATGATTATTCAGCTGAAAATAATGTAGAATATGGAGTATCCTTCAGTAAAAGTACATTGATAGAAAAAGTTTATCAAGAGCATGAAGCTTATCATTTTTGTCTTTTAGAAGATAGTGCACATTGTGTGTATATAAAGCGTCCGGTTTTTAAAACTGTAATGTATGGAATAAGTAAAAATTACTTAAGATCAGAAGTGTTATTAGATTTATTTGATTCATTTGATCCTACTGAAAAAGGATATTCGCGCGTTGTTTATCAAGACATAGATGTAATAAGCCTAAAAGATAAAGATGTTGTACCCGTATTAAAGACTAGGTCAGAAAAGAAATTGGAAAAAGATTTAAAACCAGTTTCCCAAAAAAAGGAGCAAACTAAAAAGGAAAATGTTGGATCTAAGACACCAGAAATTGGATATTGTATAAGAACAGGTGAAGAGATTACTTATAATCCTGAGCGTCCTTTTTGCTATAAAGCCTATAAATCTTGGGCAAAGTTTGAAAACTCTGATTTCCCTGAGAAATATTGCCATAAGACAGGAAAACCTTCAGAAGGTAAAACTAGTATGGCTAATCCTATATTGTAAAAAAGATTCAATTATTTATATATTAATGAGCTAAATCAAAAAAGGGAATATTAAATAACTAGAACAAAGTAAGTGGTTTATTTATAGTTGTTGCCTAAGGTTTTTAGATATAACATATTTTAAAATTATGTCAGAAGTAATAACAAATAGAGATTTAAAACATAATATAGAAGCTGCAATTCGTAATGCGCAGCGTTATTTATTTATCATTTCACCATATATAGATATCGGTACAGGGATGCAAAAAGCATTAGCCGAAGTTTCTAATGATACCATTATAACTGTGGTATATAGAAAGTCTGGTGGTAGCAGTCATAAATCGGGTATCAATGATGCATCTAGACTATTTCTTAGAGGATTAACTAATATAGAATTTGTGGTCGTGGAGGATTTGCATGCCAAGATTTATATGAACGAGGATGTTGCTATCATTTCTACTATGAATTTAACGCAATCTTCTAATCATAATTTTGAAATTGGTGTTGGCATTGATCGCTTTCTGGATATTAAAATGTATACTGATACTTTAGATTATATAATTTATATGCTTCAATCCGAAAAAAGTGATCTTGCAGAAGAGCGCTTTGAAAATATAAAGCCAGCATTAGGCTTTACGTTAGATATTTATGGTAAAGAAATTAAAATTAATGGAAATATAATTTCTAAACAAGATTTTAAAACTTTACAAGAAAATTGTAACGTTAAACATGGATACTGCATAAGGTGTAAATCACCAGAGTTAGATTTTAATCCATTGAGTCCTTATTGTAAATCATGTTTTAATATATGGTTAAAGTATAAAAACCGTGATTATGAGGAAAATTGTTGTCATAGATGTGGGAGAGATGGTGGCTCTTTAATAGATGCTACGCTTTGCGATTCTTGTGACGATATTTATACTTCAGAAATTGAAAATGCTTATAAGAATCACAATGTATCGTTAGTTTAAATAATACGCAGATGGTAATGTAATAGTTTAGTTAGACTAGGTAAATAAATATAAAAGATTATTGCTAGGTTCGGGTAATAGCATATATGTATAATTGATAATTATATAAAAAGTCTAGATTGAATCATGTATATATTAGAAACATTTTTTGCGCCGCAGCAAACAAAAGGTTTAGCAAAATCATGGGCAGTCATGATTTTTTTAGGTAGCCTGTCCTGAGCTAAGTCGAAGGGTTTTCATCAAGTACTGCAAAGCATATCATGAGTACTTAAATAATAGACAACAACGAATAAAAAAATGAACACACTAAAAAAAGAACATAAAAAATCCCGTACAGCAAAGCCATACGGGATATTTTTTGGTATTAGCCATTAGCTGTTAACCAGCAACAGCAATTTTCATACTATGCCCTTGTGCCAGTTCATACAACTCGCCATTCACCATTTGGTAAAACACAATCGCCGTACAACCAAACAAAGCCGTCGTAGCAGGAATAGGTGCATAACCTGTTAAATCTACAGTTAAATCCGTAGCAGCACCAACCATACCACCTAAAGGAATAGCAGCACTATATGTTACACTACCAGCACCATTAGGTTGATCCTCAACAGGCTCATAAGACTTTAAAGCAGGTACCCACTCATAATTACTCGTATAACCAGCAGCCAAAGCCAATTTAAAATGCGTAGCACCTTCTGGCGCCAAAACAAACGTATCCGTATTAAAATCGGGTAAAGACCAAGTTACGGTATCGCGACCAGCATTAATCGTTGGCCCAACAGCCGGTGCATTAAACTGACTGTCAAAAGGTTTGCTGACATTAAAGTTAAGGCCTAAAAACGGCTCTAAATTATCAACTAAATTAATAGTACGTTGCCCTCTTAAGCCTACACCATTAGGAATAATGCTGCGCATCTTTCCTGTAAGTCTAGAGCTTAAATAACTGTCACCAACCAAGCGCGCTATGGAAGCAAAACTTTCTCTAAAAGCTTTACTACAACGCGCAGCAGCACCAAATTCTTGCATGTTTTCTCGGGTACGTTTGTACGCAGGATCATTTAAAATACGGTTTCGACTGACACGGCTTTTTGTTTTTACAAAATTCTCACCGTTTTTTCTAAAGAAGGTCAACCCATCTAGAGTGCCTTCTAATCTAATAAATGAATTATTCTTTGCCATAATAAATAAGATTTAAGACGTGCTTAGCAATTGGCATTATATAGCTAATGCACATCTGGTTAAGAGATGCCCAAACTCGTTCTGGGCAAATAGGTATTTGGGGATAAGCTATTCGTTCTTATAATTCCGGTTATTATAAACAGCGAAAAATTAAATTCGCTAAATAGCTATGGGTCAAACATATAAAAAATAAATTAATATGTAAGTTGTTTAAAATGAGTGATTTATAATAAAACCATAATTTTTATAATAATCTTCTAAAAACCATAAAGAAATAAACGGTGTTTTTGAAGAATTATAGGCCACACCCGAGAGGCGATTGAAGATATCATAAAAATGACTACTTAATGAAATTTATTTTGTAACATATTGAATAATAGGGTTTTACAAGGGGCTGTGAAAAGGGTTTTTAACAATTGAATTCCGTTAGAATCGATAAAGAGCTCCTTCGGGTATGCGTCGGGTGTGCGTCGGGTGTGCGTCGGGTATGCTTCGGGTAGGGTAAATTAGATAAGTGAATGAAATAAAGTCAATTTAAAAGTGAATACCAACGAAGTCAACTAATCCTCGCGTCCTATCTTATTATAAGCACGAATCACCAAAACA
>TARA_R110002049_G_scaffold187779_1_pt1 | contig 16554 bp, 10 predicted proteins | sample TARA_R110002049 | Tara Oceans TARA_R110002049 (sample SAMEA4396941) | marine metagenome | biome: Polar Biome; feature: [SRF] surface water layer (ENVO:00010504); material: water (ENVO:00002006), including particulate matter (ENVO:01000060) such as... | depth 5 m | reverse complement strand
GATATAGGGCGAGTTCAAAATATCCTGCAAGTCATTTTGCATTACCTCAATAAGGCGTTCGTTGTTTCTTCCAATTTCTTCAACAGCCCTGAGCTGTCTGACTACATTGGAGACTTTCTCGATGCTTTCCTTGGCATCCTTGAGGAATTTTACAGACTTGATAAGTTGGGCAGTTTGCTTCCCGGATTCCACCAATTGCTTTACCAAGCTGATAAAATTGGTATTGTCATAAGTGGGCATTCCTTGGGCGGTAGCACCGCCAGGTGATAAAAAGGCAATCATAAGGACTGACCCCAACAAAATTGTTTTGATTTTCGATTTCATAATACTATGTTTTAGATGTGAATTCAATGATAGCTTTCTCCATATCTTGGGTCTTTTCATAAATGGCCATTATAGCCTCGTTTTCCTGACCGTCGGTCAAGTAGGCGGCATACACTTCTTTTGGAACTTCGAGCCGGAAGATGTTGCTTTCCTTTCCGATTTTGATGAACATCTCCGTGTACTTTCGTGGCCCGGTAAGGTTGTTCTTGATGGATTTTAACTGGTTCAGGTCGTGACTGGACAGGTTGAGGCGTTTGACCAGTTCGGCATAGCCCTTTTCATTATTTAGGCTATAGATGACCTGTGTATTTTCAAGGATGCTTGCCGAGGTGGAATTGTTGGGTAGCTGATTGATGGATTGCAGGATGATACCGATAGCACCATTCTGTTTACGGATCGCCTGATAGTAGAATTCTACACTTTCCAGAACGTTTTCAAACTTCAGCTGCTTGGCAAACTCATCGAACAGGATGATACCTTTTTCAGCTCGGTTCTTCCAAATCGTCCGTTGAATGGCCGATTTAATCAACTTGAGCATTACGGACAGGATTTCCTTGTTGTCCTTGACTTCATCCAGCTCAAAAACGATCAGGCGTTTATCCTCGATTTTATAGGTCTGGTCTTCACTGACCTCAAACAGGAAACTATATAGACCATCACCGACGTACTCGGACATTACGTGCAAGAAGCTCGTAACATTAAAGTAGTCGGGATGGATTTTTAGGGTGTCAAGAATATTTCCTTGATTCCTTTCTATAAAACTGTAAAAGCCATCCAAAGAATGGTTTTCCGGGGTGCTGTCGTAGTAATGACGCAATATCTTTTTAACGGAAACCGACTGTGCCTTGGTCACCTTTAAATCAGAAGCAAACAATTCAAATAGGAAAACCGATAAATCCTCTAATCGTTCCGGTGTCAGGTCATTTATATGGCTAATGTAAAAAGGATTGATACCCAAATTCTTTCCGCTCTCGTAGCGTAGCATCGTATATTGCTCAGGATAGAGTTTGGCGAACTTGGTGTACGAGCCGCCCAAATCAATGATGACCAGACGGACACCACTTTCAAAATATTGACGCAAGATATTATTGGCCAAAAAAGATTTTCCCTTACCTGTTGGTGCAAAAATGGCAAAGTTCCGTGCCTTGATACGTTTCTTGCGCTCATCCCAAACATCCTTAAGCACAGGAATATTATGCTCCCGATCATTGAAGATGATACCAGTAGCATCCGATTTGTAGTTGGTATTGTTGATGAACAGGCAGAGAGCGTGTTTCAAGTCGGTTACATACAAGTCTGCATTCGAGAAATTGGAGGAAAAACAACAGTAACTATTCAGTATATAATTTTTACGTTCTTCCCCTCTCGGATAGTAGGGTATAATATCCAGTTCCTTAAACTCGGTCTTTATTTTTGAGGTGATTTTATCCAGCTCTTTGGCATCTTTGGACCAATAGACAATATTGAGATGACCACGGATAACCCGAGCGTTGTCATCTGCATTGATCTGGTCAAGGATATGCTGGATTTTTCCGAGCACCACTTTGTTCTGCGAACCAAAATTGGAGCTTTTGTTCAGTTCCTCGATTTTCTTGTCCAGTAGCTTGCGCCATTTTTGTTTGTCATCCAAATAAAGAATTTGGTTGACAATGTGGTTCTCGTTTAGCGTAAGCCCTAAGCCATCAATAAACCCTTGATGAAATACAAAATCGTCAGAAGTGAATTTCTCATTGGTCTTGCTACTCTGTACACTTTCGCCAAAGCACAGTTCGCTGTTGATGGCCAGGGCATCAAAATAATTTTCGCCAATAGTGACGTTTTTCTTTTCAAGAAGTATATCGGTATCAAATCCTTCGTTAAAGCCATTGAAGTAGGAGTTGCTCAAGTTTTCTATTTCCTTGGCATCAAGTGGAGCAAATGCCATTTTTCGGCTGTTATTGATAAATGCAACCGAATCGCTTACCGAACCGATAAAGCTTTTCACGGTATCGTCCAATTCCTGAACGATACCTTTTGAAATCTTTCGGAACGGGTTGGCATATTTTGGATTGTTGAGTGCTTTATTTTTGGTCAATATGAAGTACAGATAGCAGCTGTGTTCCATATGTTCACGCCCTTTAAAATGGTCGTGGGTCGCTTTTTCCAAAAAGGTTTTATTTGGAAGTTTTTCAGAAGAATAGGATTTTTTAAGGTAAACGTCCTGTTTATGGATTACGATACCCACGGGTAAGGATTTCAAGGCTTGAAACCAAGCCCCGTGCATATCCTCAAAGTCCTTTTCCGATAAGGAATAGATTTCTGGTAAATTACCTTTGTAGCACAAGACCACATTACCGTTATTGGCAAAAATGATATTGTCCTGAATATCTGCAATGGGTTGATATGCTGATAGGTTAATCTTGTCCATAGTCGAAGCCTGAATTTCTTTTGTTGCTGATAATTTTCGGGAAAGCCTTTGCCGTCTGAAAAAGTTGTGGGTTGCTGGTTATTCGTGTCAAGGCGACATATAGAGCACTGTTGAATACCAGTATGCCTATAATCATCTTAAAGCTGAAGGAGAAGATAATGACCAACAGAGAAGCCACGATGCAAATCATCATCACGGCAAAGAGGGATATGGGCAACCCAAAAATGACTGCCTGTTTCCTGATGTTTTTATAGACTTCAAATCGCTTCATAAGTGCTGTTGATTATATTAAAATGCCTTTTAAAGGCTTAGACTACGATAGAGATTAGGTAGGTGAAAATTCCAACCACAGCTCCAGCAATCAGGACAAAGACCAAAACACGGGTAATCCCTTTTTTCAGGTCGGCATTTTCACCAAAGAAATGTCCGGCATTAAAGAGAAAACCGATGAGGAAGATGACGCCCAAAATAATTGGGAAAATGGTTCTTATGGTATCGGAAACATCGTTAACGGAATCTTCGATTCCCCCGATTTGAGCAGATAGCGATGTTGAAACCAGTAAGAGGAAAGTTGCCAAATAGATTGATTTTTTCATAACGGAAAAGTTTAAAATTTTGATTCGTTTTCGTTATTGGAAATTTACGTATATTTGTTTATAAATAATTGATAATCAAATATTTGTGAATAAAATATTATTTGATTTTGTTTGAATTCCGTTGTTATTATTTGATGTCAAATTCTATGGAATTTTGCAATGAAGTTGTTGATAACCCAAAAATTGAGAATGAAAAAAGTGCTCAAAAACGTCAGTTTTGTGATTTTGCTTCTGAAAATGTGCATCATTTTTGGACAAGAAATTGACGCTCAAAAAAGAATCGTGATTGATGTGGGTCACGGAGGAAAAGATTCCGGTGCCATTGGCATAACTGGCATTAAGGAAAAAGATGTGGTATTAGATATTGCCTTGGAAATTTTAAGGCTTAATGAAAAGTCAGAAACACCATTGGATATTTACCTGACCCGCTATAGCGACACGCTTATTTCATTATCGGATAGGACTAAACTGGCCAAGGCGCTAAATGCCGATCTGTTTATTTCCTTGCATTGTAACCATTCGGATAATCCTACTGCAAGAGGGATTGAAGTGTTTGTCGCTAACGATATATCACCGTATTCAAAAGATTCTACTTGGTTTGCCTATCAATTGCAGAACCAAATTAAAAAGCAGTTAGGGTTTGAAAGTAGGGGTGTGAAGTTTGAAAATTTTCAGGTGTTGAGGGAAACGAAGGATTTTTGTGCTTCTGTACTTCTGGAGTTGGGATTTTTGAGTAATAAGGATGAAAATGAGTATTACAAAAATTCATTTGCTATTAAAGTCGTGTCTTTAGTAGTATTGGATTATTTAATTAAAAATTTAGAAAAAGATGAAAGAGTTAGGTATTGAAATAATGAAAACTATAAAGGATATCGTAGTTGAATTATATAAAAGTCTTTTATACCATAAGAAATCATAGGATGCTTGCAATCATCATACTTAAATCAAAAGATTCTTCTTCAATCCATTCTTCATTTTGAATTAATCTATTTATAAGAAGTAATTCTTTTTTCGTAAAATCTTCAGGATTTAATCCGGAAAGTGTTTTTGTCAAGTCCCAATGGCTGTAATGGTATTCTATATATGTACTGATGATTTTTTGGGGACTGTTAGGATACAAAAGTTGAATATTTTTGTTTCTTTCTTTGAGTTTCGCTTTTATTCTGGAATAAATTTGCAGACCTGCCAAATCCCAATCACAAGAATAAAAAATTGGTTTAGAAAGCTCGTAATTATCAATATCGTCAATGATCTTAATGTTATTTCCACCCACGTGCCATAATTTAACTTGTGAGTCTTTTGCTATCCAAGATTGTTTTAGAAAAGATTTATTCTCGCATAATATCGCAGCTTTCGGGTTTCTATTGTCAACTACTAATCGCCATTGATTCTCTTTTTTATCTAGTGGGAAATGGGTTATATCTAAAATTTTGAATACTGCATTTCTTACGCTAGTCTTGTTTTTTAAATATTTAGAAATGTCAAAAAATTCATTAGAGAAATCTTCTATGTTAGTTGGGTTATTTTTTAATTCTATTTTATTCTCAGCGATTAACATTAGAGTTTTAATGTCCTCAAGTGTAAAGCCTTTATTAGCTGTTGGTTTAATGTCATTTTCTATGAGAAATCTTTTGGCTTCTTCGTATGGTTTTTTAAATTCTCTCTCATAAAATTCTTCAAATTTTTCTGTTGAAACAATGACCTTTATATTATCCGGTTTTAAGTCCAGAATGCCTTTATCATTGATTAAGTAATTTATATAAGGATGACTTTGAATAATTGCCCTGGTTTTTTTAAGACGATATAAATCGTCGAGGGCCTTTAATTCTTTCCAGGTAATATTTTTATTCATTATCTAATAGTGATTGAATGTATTGATCAATATCTTCCGTGACTTCATCTGAAAATATTCCCAAAGGTGGCACAAAGCTTTCGACATTAGCCAAATTATTTTCGTTCATAATATAGATGTATTGACCATCATCCGTAATCTCTCCAGCTGTTTCAATAGCCATCGTAATAATCTGGTACTGCTCTTTTTTTGCTAATTCGTGCAGCATATCGTAATTGCTCCCTAAACCTTCTGCTTCGTCGATAGGCATAATTTTTAGCCCATCTTTATCCTTTTCCTCGATTAGAGACAACCTAGCCAAGCATAGAAGGGCATTTGCAGCGTATGTTTGTCCATTACTTCCTGAATTGACCTCTTCATTTTCAAGTTTTAACTCAAATACCAAATCAAAATAAGATTTTGGGTTCATCAAATCTTCAGGTTCAACTTTAGAACTACCGCCAAGTTTTTGAAATGCCTTTATCATCATTTCATTGATGTCAATTTCTTCGCGAAGTTCACTAAACAAACCTGTATAGTTCAGTTGGTTGTGTAACTGTTTCCTGAAAGTGGTAAGCCAATTCTCTGGATAGTGAATTGATTTTTTAGAAGTTAATGATGCCTTGTTCCCACCTGTTATACCTCTGTTTCCCTTTTTAAGATAGCTGTCAATTTCATTAATCTTGGTTAGGTATCCTGTATAAACTTTATAAACTTCGTTAAATATGCTTCCCAATATCTCAACTTTTCTAGAACCAATTTCCTGAATATCCTGAGTCAGTTTGTTTAACCTTTCGACGATATCATTTGTAATTAAATCTTCATCGACTTTGATAGTGGGAAATACAGTTGGTAAGAGATAATTTGCCAATTGTCCTATTGAAGCGGTTTCATCGTATGGAAGGTCTTTGGTTATTATTTTTAAATATTCAATGTATGCTTGTTGCGCTCTATTAGCTTTGTTTTGAAAAGAATTGTTCCCGCCATCATCAGGATTTACGGTTTCTTCAATATTTTCATCAAACTTAATCACCGATTTAAAAAATTGCTCATTTAGTTGCTCGGTTTGGTCTAATTCATCTTGTGCTAAAGAAAGTTGCATTTCTTTTTGCTCGATATCTAAATCTAGATCCTTAATGGCACTTAAAAGCTGATATTTTAAGTTAGCGAGTTTCTGTTGGTGGACGATTTCTTTAGTATGTGTTTCAAAAAATAACTTTTCATCAAAATTCTTTACTTTCAAGTTTTCTTCTTGCTCTGTTAAATATTGTTGGTCAGAAGCAATTCTTTCTTCTATTATTTGAATATCTACAGATACCTTATTTTCAAAAAGAATGGTCTGCAATTCCTTTATTCTTTTCTTGTGACCCTCTAAGAGACTTTTTCTGCTTGTAAATTCCTCAAATTCCTTTTGCAAAGAATTGTATTGTTTGAGTATATTGGTTTTGTCTTTATATGCCTGAATATGAAGATTAAAAGAATCATCAGTAATGCCTTTTAAACTATCGTCAATTTTAAAGTTAAGTAGTTCGTCTTTTCTTTTGAAAAGTCTAATGTGCTTTTCAAGATTACTGTATTCAAACAGCGTGTTTTTAAGGTGTTCTTCACTTTTCTTTTCAGCAATAAGTTTGGACAGTTTTTCTTCAACACCTTCCTTCAGTTTAGATAAGGATTTTATAATATCATTTGGATCTTCGACATTTAGAACTTGATGTTCTGAATAGGGTATGAACTCATAAACTCCATCTAGATTGAGCCAAAAACCGTGTCCACTTTTATCCTTAATATTTTTATTTATATTGTGAAAAAGTTGTTCTGGAAATGGAACGTACCTACTGGGATTTTCTTCCGAAGGTTTGACTTTACCATATTTTTGAAAGTAAATTAAAACACTTTCAAGAATATGGGATAGTGGAAAGTCTAAATTATCTATAGCCCAATTTACCAAAGATTCAGGATTGTTTAAGTCTGAAAATCTTGATAATGATTCCAGCTCTATTATTTCTTTATCTAATTCTTTAATTTTTTTGGGATGTTCTTTGTTTTCTTCTTTGTAATCGGTTAGCCAATTAGATTCTTTAAAAGCATCTAGAATATTATTTGTAGAAAGGTATTTTGTAAAATCTTGCAATGCAGATTTATTATCATTCTCTACGCGTTGGGTGGTAAACCAGTTATTTACTTTTTCTATATCATTATCGTGGAAAGTAAGCCATTTTTCTGCGACTTCAATTTGCAGTTTAGACTGACCAACATCAACAAATTGGGTCGCAATATCATTTTTATTTTCATCTTTATCAGTCAGTTGGATGACTTTTTTCTTAGTATCTAACAGCTCTTTGAGATCCACTATTTTTAATTTCAAAATTTCATTTTCCACAAATTGTAGTTCGTTCTTTTTGAGATTTAGTTCCTCAACTATTTTGAGCTTTTGCGCAGTTCCACCCTTCTTGAAACTGTTCCAGTAACTGAATTTATTGATTAAGTATTCTCTATAGATGGATTTGTAGTTTTTTTGTTTTTCTAGGACAGTTTTTAGTAAAACTTGCTTATTATTTATCAACTCTATTTCCTCAGAATATCTTTTATGTTCGTGAAAGTCATTACTTATATTATTGACTTCCTCATTGTACTTTTCCATTATTGCATTTTGTTCATCGTCGCCAAAAAGGAATCTTTTTAGATTTTCAGATTCAGTCTTAAAACCTTTCCCTCTTGAGAAAGACCTCAAAATATTTGCATAGGTTTTAAGTGTTTCGTCTTTAGTTAAATCCAAAGAGAGAATTGCATTATCATATAGGATTTGGTGGTAGTTTTTTCTTCTAAAAGATTTCATCTTAGCAAATTCAACCTTTTCACAAAGATTCTTCAAGGTGTCAACCTTATTATCTATAATTAAGTCCTTATTGAAAACAGGCTTATCTAAGGTTGCCAAATTCTCCCAATCATATCCGTTTTGAATAATGAACATTTCTGCCGCATTGCTGGTTCCTTCAATATAAACACCAATTACAAAGTATTTTTTTGGACTAACTTCAATATTTAGGAAAATATAACCTCTAGATGATGAATGCCCTTTTTGAGTAATTAGCATCCCTTTGACATCTCTTTGCTTATTGCCTTCAGTGGCAGACCTGAATTCACTTGAACCAACAAGAACCAATTGAATCATATCTGCTATCATACTCTTTCCGCTACCACTTTCGCCACTGAAGTCTGTTCTATATGGATGGAAAAGATAATCAGCATTAAAATGTTGTTTGATGCCTATAGTAGACAGGCTATATATGCGAGGGTAGTTATTCTGCATCTTTTACTTCCTTTATCAAATCATCGATGGTTTCTATTTGAGGTTGATAGTTAATACGCAAGCGCTCAAAGGATGGCATTATTTTAAATTTGTCCTTCTCATCCTCTCTTTCCCACATTAACCAACCCAAATCCCCGAATTTCTCAAAAGACTTGGTTATTACGACTTCGAATCTTTGGTCGCTCAAATCTGTACTCTTATCGGAAGAATTGTCATTAATCAACTTCCTTAATGCATTCTTCTGTTCTTCATATTCTTCATATAATAGGGTAGTGAATTCAGAAACGCTATCCAGTTCGATGTTTCCGTCTAGCTTATACATTTTTAAGAACAGCATTCCTATAATAATATATTCGCTTTTTAAATAATCCCGATTATCAGAGGGTATATTGCCTTTGCCATCTTCATTGAAGTTTAGATAGTAGTAATTGTTAAAGTCGGTACCTTCTTTTATGAGATTTAAATTGAAAAAATCTTTATAATAGTCTTTAAGAGATTCATAGTTTTCGGACTCGTTCAAAAATCGATATAGGTTCACATTTAAAGGATATTCCCTTTGAATATGGATGCCATTTCTAAGGGTATAGTCAAGCTTTGCAAAAATGCTTTTTGCCTTCTTGTTATTTAAAAAACTATACAATTCTATTTTTTCTGTATTGTCATCTGCCATAAGGATATCCCTTTTTTTGTAATGTCGCGCACTGGTTCTTTTTTGATGTCTACATTAAATTTATTCTTATAGGTAGTGTTCTTTCTTATTATATTGTGAGCTGTTTTAACAGCGATTGTGAGTTGGTCTTCTTCTAGAACTTTAAAGAAAAAGGGTGTAAAGTCAAGAGAGCCTTGAGCTTCCAATTCTTTAAATGCCAAATTAGTCCAGTAACGTATTCTTTCTTTGTCCCGTTTCCATTTTAGGGTCTTTTCTAATAGTTCTTTTCTTTTGTGAACATTGACCGTCCTCTTAGTTACCTCAATAGGTAGTTTGAGACTTATTTCCCTTATTGGTATAATATTGAATTTAGGGTTGTGAGTTGCGGACTTTGTGATTAAGCCAGAAAGGTTATCAGGAAGTTGGATTCTTTTTGAGCTTCCTTCTTTAACTACCTCAGACTTTTGCAGTAAATAGTTAATGAATTTGTTTGTTTTTCTATCAAAATTCTTTTTGTTGAAATCATAAATGAACTCTCTAATTCTTGGTTTTATTTTTTCGATTCTTTTACTTACCTGTTCTAACTGGCTTCTAGAGTTATCGTGAAAATTTTGAACCCTATTGATATTTGAGATATTATTTTGTCCTTTGTTCTCTTCAAGAAGGCCTATTAAAAGGTCATCAATATCATAAGAAATCTGAAATGCATTTCTAAGTTCAGATGCTTGTTCTTTAATTACTTCAAGACGTATTTCAATACCTTTAAGAACATCGAGTATGCCTTGGTCTTCAGAATTTATTCCTGTTTTAAAATCTTTTACGGATTCGTTAACCTGTTGGTCTAATATTTCTATTTGAGAAGTAAGCTCGGGAAGCCTAAGTTCAAAATGGTCTTCAATCCATTCATTGAAGTCTCTATTTTTCTCAATGTTTTCGGTAAGACTTTTGTGTAATTCGGCAAAGAACCGTTTGATTTTCGCTGGATTGTACTTTTCGACTAATCGTTTCTCGATATTCTGGCAAAGTTCTAACCCGTATTTTTTGAACTGATAGGTTTTCTTAGAAGCGTTCCGCCATAAGAAAGACTCTTGAAACCTCAGAATTATAGCATTATTTCTATTGTATTCCGTTCTTGAACTCTCATTTCCTTGGTCTTTGAAAATTTTGGTTATAGTTGAGATGATATTTTCTTCTGTAAAGTCTTTATCCTTGTATTTTGCATATAGAGATAGAAGAATCAATCCATCGTTTTTCTCCGGTATTAATTTTTCATATTGATCTTTTGCTTCTCTATATAGGTTAAAGCTGTCCAAAATAATGTTTATACTTCTTTAAAAGTTATACTTCTTTTTACGCTTATCAAAAGCTTCTGGACCACCTTCTAAAACATCGCAAATATGTTCTTGTACACCTCTTTTATATAACACCTCAGTGATGTCATTGTCTTCTGCTTTGGTGTATTCTATTGAACCAGAAATATACTCAAATGGATGTGTTCTGTTTTTGGTGCCTTCACCATCTTGGTTAGCAACTATTATAAGCTCTGCATCTGCACCCAGAACCAAATTAGGATTGTGGGTTACAATTATGATTTGCCTTGTTTTCTTTCGCTTACGCAAAAATTTCACTACTTGATTATAAATAGAGCGGTTGTCTAAATCATCTTCGGGCTGGTCGATGAGGATAGGACATTGGCTATCATCCAAGTCAATCAATAGGCGCAAAAGAACAAACGATTTTTTGCCAGGAGACATATCAGAAATATCATCATCTTGGAACGTTACCTTGTAATCGTGCATAAACCAATTGGTAAATAAGGAAGTGATTACTTCCTTATTTGTGAGCCCTTTTCGTTTTGGGATTTCACCCTTAATTATTTTTAAAGCTTCTGCTTTTAAAAACGTTTTATGCTCTTCCAGTGCTGCAAACTCATATTGAGTTAGATAATCATAGTCTCTACTCGCTGTAGCACGACCATCGAAGCTTTTTTGAACATAAGACTCTTGAAAATCCTCTTTTTTAAACTTGGTAAGAATATCGAACGATAATTCATCATCAAAATCAGATAAATCCACGCTGTCTTTGGCACCGAGATACAGCATATAATAATCTGAATTATAGTCCGCAAGCAATTGGATATTCTTTGTAATTAAAGTATTGGCATTAGTGATTTCCTTTTGATGCTCAACTATCTGTAGTAATAGTTTTTCCTCTTTAGCTAGGTCTTTCATCAGTTCATTAAGTGCATTCTGGTCTTTCAAGGCTTCTTTCATATCCTTTATGGAAGCTTCGAGTACTTTACTTTCTTGTGTTAGTTTCAGTATTTGAGTTTCTTGCCCTTTAATTCTTTTATCCACTTCTACTGCCCAGTCTGTTTTATAAGCATTGGTTTTTGTTGTGGATAAAATTTCTATATCCTTTTTGAGCGTAGGGTTAATGATATTCTCTATAAGAATTTCATTGATTTGAATACTGATGTCCTTTAAAGATTTTAATTTGGCAATGTCCTTATTTAAAGTATCAATAGCAGCACTTTTTTCCTTTATCTGCGTATTGGCCTGATTAAATGTGTCAAGGTCTTCTTGGCTAATCTGGGATTTTTCTTGAAGAATTTTAATCTCTTCGTTGAGCTTGTTAATCTGGGTTTTGATACCGCTCTCGTCTCCCAACTCTTTTTTAAGCCGATTCTTTTCAATGTTAATCCCGATGTTTTCAAAGAGGTTTTTTATTGCTGCATCTACTTTGTTTGCAATTTCTTTTTTCTTATCGTTTAAAGAATCGTACCAAGCTTTGAATTCTTCCTTTTGAAGCAGTACTTCTTGTATTATTTCGTCAATATCCCCCGTATCTTCACCATCGTCAACCACTCTATTTAAATAGGATTGTGGTATGTAGATAATCTTCTTTGAAGGATTGTTTTCAGAACCCAAACTAGAGACTTGTCCATCTTTCCAAATAACCTCAAAGCTACTAACTGCTCTTTTATCAACTATATTAGCGGATGCGTTACGTTTGTTATACTCAACAATATCAGCAGTTTTAGCCGTACTTTTTAATAATATGGATTTACCAGTAGATTTCCCACCAATGATAGCAGTCATATTTTCATTACACTCGATAGGTGTAGTTGTGAATACTGGGTCAATAAATCGTACTTTATCTATAACTTCGTAAACCTTTTTCTCATCAGGCTTTCGGTCAGTTATACTAACGCGTTCTTCTGGTTCATAGATGATTTGTTTTAAACCTTCAAAAGTAGGATCGGCTTTAATCCAGCAAAGTCTTGGTACATTTTTGGTGAAAAGTTCTTCAAACGTATGAGCATCACTTCCCCATATACAAGCCTTCAAGGATTTGAATTCATCAATATAGTCTTGTGGATTTTCTCCAAATTTCCCTAACGCCCATTTCCTAGTATTGGGATTTGACGCAAATAAACAGTCAGATTTCTGAATGAGAATTTTACGTGTCAAATGTCCTTGATTGTCCCATTCGACATCACTCAAATCCTCATCAGATGGGGTAACAATTAGATATTTATTTTTAAACAATGATGGCTGGTCCGTTAGTAGTTTCGAGATTTCATCGTCAGACACAACAGCATTCATCATTCCTGTGTAAAGATAACTTGGGTGTTGTCTAAAATTAGCGTGCTGATTTTGAAGTCTTTCGCCTAAAGTTGCGAGGTTGTTTTTAGTCAAGGCTCTTCGTTCAGCTGCTTGTTGAGGATTTCCTTCGACAATGATTTTTAGTTGTTGCAAAAAGTTTTCTTCAATGTCTGCTATCGAAACATCATCCGAAAATATGATATGAAAATTTACTCTGTTATCCTGTACTAATTTATCCAATCTAAATTCTATATTGGGCAAGATAAGAATCCGATGGATTTGTTCTATTTGCTCATCGCTGAACTCAAGTTCTTTCAGTTTAGCATTATTAATGTACTCAGTCTTTAGTTTTTTATAACCTTCGATAGTGAAATAGTCCGTAATGCCAATTACAGCAATTTCGTGTATTAAAGCCTTGGTAAGTAGCTCTTTTACATATTCATCCCAGTTTGCTCCAAACCCATTGTTTAGTGCTGATTCAGGTGTGTGTACGTGCAAATCCCATTTGCGCCATTCTGAACCTTTTGCATAAATTTTGCTCATATGTCATAAAAAATTTACCCCTCAATAAAGGGCTATTACTGGTATACGATAAGTAATTGTGATCACAAGAAACGGGCTTCTAATATAATGAAAATTTATTAGGGTTTTAAGGAATATTTAACAAGTATAATAGAACGAATGCAGGGCTTGACTACAGGAATATTAAAATCGTGAGGGATTTCTGTACATAAAGATAGTATTTGAAGGGGCAATTGTTTTTTGTTCAAAACTGTTATGGTTTCTGTCAAATTGATATTATATTGTGAAGTGATAAATGTGCTTGAGGTTAGAATAAAGTTCTATAATTTTGATAGATAACACTAAAACCCTTACTTATTTAATGAACGAATACAACTTTTTAAACCTATCAGCATTTGAATTTGAAAATCTTTCACGAGATATTCTTCAAGAAAAGACTGGTCATTTCTTTGAAAGCTTTACCTCTGGACAAGATGGTGGTATAGATTTGAGAGCTTCCGTTTGTGAGGATGAAGAAATTATTGTACAGGCCAAGCGTTACACCAATCTCAGTGATTTAAAATCCACATTAAAAAAAGAAATTGAAAATGTCAAAGCTTTAAATCCTGACAGATATATTCTAACTACAAGCGTTGGGCTCACGCCACCCAACAAAGAATACATAAAAAACCTCTTCTCACCATACATAAAATCTACAGAAGATATTTTAGGTAAAGATGACCTCAATAACCTTTTAGGCCAGTACCCAAAAATTGAAGAAAATTATTATAAATTGTGGATGTCAAGCACCAATATTCTTAATCGTTTGGTTAACAAAGTTGTGTACAATCAGTCTAAATTTGAGTTTGACGAAATAAAGGAATCTTTAAAGGTCTATGTGCAAAACGATAGTTTTAATGAAGCTATCGGAATTTTAAAGAAATACAATTACGTTATCATATCAGGTATACCCGGCATTGGAAAAACCACCTTGTCCAGAATGTTGGTTTATAGATTGCTTGCTGAAGATTTTGAGGACTTCGTGTACGTATCGGAAAGTGTGAAGGATGCGTATTCCTATTATGAAGACGGTAAAAAGCAGGTATTCTTTTTTGACGATTTTTTAGAAAAAAATTTCTTAGAAACCGGACTTGCCGTAAATGAGGATAGTAAACTTTTAAAGTTCATTGAACGGATCAAAAAATCGAAAAATAAGATTTTCATTCTAGCAACTAGAGAATATATTTTAAAACAAGCCAAAAATTCTTTTGAGCTTCTTGATGATCCCTCTTTAGAACTAGCTAGGTGCACTCTAGATTTGTCTAAATATACCAGAAAAATTAAGGCATTGATTTTATATAATCATCTCTTTTTTGCTGACGTTCCAGTGGTGCATCTTAAAAACCTTATTGACACCAAAACCTATATTAAACTCATAGAACATAAGAGCTACAATCCTAGAATCATTGAAACGTTCGTAAAAAGTCAATTTTGGGAAGCTACTAAGCCTGAAGATTTTTCAAGAAGGCTGCTATCCTTTTTTGATAACCCTACCAGTGTTTGGGAACACGCTTTTGAAAATACGATTTATAAGGGCTCACAAGTTGTGTTGCTGGTGCTGTCTACTTTGGGTACGCCAGTATTATTGGAAGACCTAAAAATCGCAGTAAATGCTTTCATCACAGCGAATAATGCCAAATACAACATTACAATCGACTCTATAGAATTTAGACGTATCATTAAAGAGTTAGAAAATACATTTATACAAACCCGGATGGACTCTTATAGTAAAATAGCTGTTGAGTTTCAAAATCCATCCATACAAGATTTTCTCATAAAATATATTGATGGTAACAATGCACTTATACTAGACCTTATAAAATCATTTTCTTTCGAGAGCCAATTTTTCAGGATTTTTACCTTTGAAACAACACAAAGTGAATATAATAGAAGAATCACTTTAGACGAAACTATAATTGACACATATATAGATAAGATCATTTTGGATTTTAACCTATTCAAAACTTCTGGTATTACTAGGCTCAATTACGCTAATTCGGATAGATTTACGTGGTACAAAAATTCAGATTTTACCCTAGCATTTCTAAATCAGATATTAAATGAAATGCAAAGAGTTTCTAACAAAAGGTTAGAAGATTTTGTTACCGAAATGTTTGAGAATATAGCAGAACCAAAATTGAGTAGTTACTATGAGCGAAGAGCGTATCTCAATTTACTGAACAAAATCAAAAGTCCGGCCATTACTAAAAAAGCTAAGGCGGTAATAGTTGAGTTTGCCAAACAGATAGACACCCTTGAAATTCTAAAAGATTTCTCAAAGCTTAAAAACATTTTCAACGATGAATATCAGGATTACATCAATACTGAAGAATTTACGGACAAAGTTGGCGAGACCGTAGAAAGTGAAATAGATAATACTGAAACCTCGCGATTAGAGGGACTCATTGAGGATTTAAAGGAAATTGAAAGAGAGTTTGATTTTCTGCTAGATGATGAAATAAAAAACTTGTCAGAAAAGCATAGTTCCTACATTGCAAAAAAGGAAGCAAAGATGGATATGAGTGATTATGCAGATGATGCTAGAGAACACGAAGAAATGGCAGAAAAAGAAGAGCAGTATATTTCTGATTTATTTGAAGGGTTGGCTGATGAATAACTATTCTTTTATCACTTCCTTTTATCCTTAGCCACCTTATCAAAAGCAACCAAATTAAATAATTCCCGCATTCGGCTACGGATACGGTTTCCATACCGCTCTTCCAGTTCTTCTGCATTTAGATTGGTGGTGGCGTGGGTTTTAATTTTATGTTTGGTCTGCTGGTAAAGTTCAAAGCGGGATAACAGCACTTCGCCCATTACGTTCAGATCCTTCCCATAAAACCGTCCAGGTGGTTCAATGCCCAAATCGTCAAAACAGAGAAATTTGGTGTTACCATATTCTTCAATGGTTTTAAAACCGAGATGATTAAAGCTAAAGGTCACATTCCTGCAAGGGATCATCTCATATGGACGTTGCAAGGGAACGATGTGGCGTAACAATTTCATCAAACTGGTCTTTCCACAGCCTACGGGGCCGGAAAGTAGTATTCCCTTATCGATATCAATGCCATAGGTCTTACAATTTTCTTTGTCCTTGATGAAATAAGAACAAAGCTTTAGCAGAATATCCTTATCCTCGTCATAAATCCTGAATTTTTCCCCAAAAAGCAGTTTTCCCTTGGCGTTCAAGTAAATCAAGATTTTAGGGAAATCGTAAAGCACACTTTTACCATCAAACTTTCCAAGCGAATATTCCACGCCACCTTCG
>TARA_R110002049_G_scaffold696_1_pt1 | contig 16563 bp, 10 predicted proteins | sample TARA_R110002049 | Tara Oceans TARA_R110002049 (sample SAMEA4396941) | marine metagenome | biome: Polar Biome; feature: [SRF] surface water layer (ENVO:00010504); material: water (ENVO:00002006), including particulate matter (ENVO:01000060) such as... | depth 5 m | reverse complement strand
GAGCGTTTCCTTGGTAAGGAAGAGGTCATGAGTTCAAATCTCATCGTTGGCTCAAAGAAAATATAATTTGTACATACTAATATAAACTTAAGATTAAAATTCATTAAACATGGCAAAGGAAACTTTTGATCGTTCCAAACCGCACTTGAATATTGGTACTATTGGACACGTAGATCACGGTAAAACTACATTGACTGCTGCTATCACTGAAGTGTTGGCAAACGCAGGACTTTCTGAAAAGAGAAGTTTCGATTCTATCGATAACGCTCCTGAGGAAAAGGAAAGAGGTATCACGATCAACACATCGCATGTTGAGTATCAAACTGCGAATCGTCACTATGCACACGTAGATTGTCCTGGTCACGCCGATTATGTTAAGAACATGGTGACTGGTGCTGCGCAAATGGATGGTGCGATTTTAGTTGTTGCTGCTACTGATGGTCCAATGCCACAGACTCGTGAGCACATCCTTTTAGGACGTCAGGTAGGTATTCCTAGAATCGTTGTCTTTATGAACAAAGTCGACATGGTCGATGATGAAGAGCTTTTGGAGCTTGTTGAAATGGAAGTTCGCGAATTGCTTTCTTTTTATGAGTATGATGGTGACAACGGACCTGTTATCGCTGGTTCTGCTTTGGGTGCACTTAACGGTGAGCAGAAGTGGGTCGATACGGTTATGGAGTTGATGCAGGCTGTTGATGATTGGATCGAGTTGCCAAAGCGGGATATTGAAAAAGATTTCTTGATGCCTGTTGAAGATGTATTTACTATTACTGGTCGTGGTACAGTTGCTACTGGTCGAATCGAAACTGGTGTTGCAAACACAGGTGATGCGGTCGAGATTATCGGTATGGGGGCTGAAAAGTTGAATTCTACCATTACTGGGGTTGAGATGTTCCGTAAGATTTTGGATAGAGGTGAAGCTGGTGATAACGTAGGTATCCTTTTGAGAGGTATTGAAAAATCACAGATCAGTAGAGGTATGGTAATCTGTAAGCCAGGTTCTGTTAAGCCTCACGCCAAATTCGAAGCTGAGGTTTACGTTCTTAAAAAAGAAGAAGGTGGTCGTCATACACCATTCCACAATAACTATCGTCCGCAGTTCTACGTTAGAACTACTGATGTAACTGGTAACATTTCGCTACCTTCTGGTGTTGAAATGGTAATGCCTGGAGATAACCTTACTATTACAGTTGAGCTTATTCAACCTATTGCATTGAGTGTGGGACTTCGTTTTGCTATCCGTGAAGGTGGTAGAACTGTAGGGGCTGGTCAGGTTACCAAAATTATAGATTAAGAATATATTGATATTGCATTCTAAGGGTGTCCGCCGATAGGCGGATACCTTTCGATGTAAATAGAAACGGGTGTAGCTCAGTTGGTAGAGCACTGGTCTCCAAAACCAGGTGTCGGGAGTTCGAGTCTCTCCTCCCGTGCTTATGTGAAGTAAGGTTTGTTGCGATATATGTTGGAAACGAAATCGCAATCTTCTAGATTTTCTAGCGGTAAAAAACCTTTCTCTTTAATGAAAAAGTGATACGAAATAGATGGTTTTAACCACTTATGGATAGATTTTTTTAGAATCCAAGAAAACGACAAAAATGTTAACATATATAAAGGAGTCAGTTGAAGAACTAAGAAATAATGTCACCTTGCCTCCAAGGGCCGAATCTTCTAATCTTATGGTCATTGTGGCCGTATTTTCGATAGTGTTCGCTTTGGCTACGTGGGGTGTTGATACAGTCTTCAGTAAATTGATACAGTTATATTTCAATAACGTTTTAAATTAAGTTCGGCGCTATGGCAGAGGTATTGGAAAAGAAATGGTATGTGGTGCGAGCGGTCAGTGGCCAAGAAAATAAAATTAAAGGTTACATTGAAAGTGAGGTAGAGCGACATGGTTTTTCAGATTATTTGGAAGATGTCTTGGTGCCTACCGAAAAGGTCGTTCAAATTCGTAAAGGCAAGAAGATAAACAAGGAAAGAGTTTATTTTCCGGGTTATATTATGATTAAGGCCAACTTGGGAGGTGAAATGATTCACATTATTCGCTCCATTACCAATGTAATCGGTTTTTTGGGTGAGACCAAGGGGGGTGATCCAGTGCCATTGCGTAAATCTGAGGTTAATCGTATGCTTGGCAAGGTAGATGAATTGGCGGTCAATACAGATAGTGTTGCGATACCATTTATTCATGGTGAGACGGTGAAGGTTATAGATGGGCCTTTTAATGGGTTCAATGGTACGGTCGAGAAGATAAATGAAGAAAAGCGTAAACTTGAGGTAATGGTCAAGATTTTTGGAAGAAAAACGCCATTGGAGTTGAGTTATATGCAAGTAGAAAAAGTATAAAATAATTGTTACATATTTACAAAGTTGTGTTGCTTCCCGTGAACACGCTTTCAATTTAAATTAAATCAATGGCAAAAGAAATAGGTAAAGTAGTTAAACTACAAGTTAGGGGAGGTGCTGCGAATCCATCGCCACCGGTCGGACCCGCCTTAGGTGCTGCCGGAGTTAACATTATGGAGTTCTGTAAGCAGTTCAATGCGCGTACACAGGACAAGCCAGGCAAAGTATTGCCAGTTGTTATCACCGTTTATAAAGACAAGTCGTTTGACTTTGTTGTTAAAACGCCACCAGCGGCAGTTCAACTTTTGGAAGCAGCTAAGATTAAAAAAGGATCTGGCGAACCTAACAGAGTAAAATCAGGGAGCATTACTTGGGATCAAATCAAGGCGATAGCCGAAGATAAAATGGTAGACCTTAATGCTTTTACCGTCGAATCGGCAATGAGTATGGTCGCCGGAACAGCGAGATCTATGGGTCTTAAAGTAGCAGGTAAAAGACCTTTTTAAAATCTTAAAAGCAATTTAAATGGCAAAGTTAACAAAGAAGCAAAAAGAAGCTCATGCCAAGATAGAGAAAGATAAACTCTATTCTGTAGATGAAGCTTCAGCTTTGATAAAAGAGATAACCAATGCAAAATTCGATGCATCTGTAGATCTTGCTGTTCGTTTGGGTGTTGATCCAAGAAAGGCAAATCAAATGGTACGTGGGGTGGTAACACTTCCGCATGGTACCGGTAAAGATGTAAAGGTTTTGGCCTTGGTAACACCAGACAAAGAAGCAGAGGCTACCGAGGCAGGTGCCGATTTCGTTGGGTTGGATGAGTATTTGGATAAAATTAAAAGTGGCTGGACAGATGTCGACGTCATTATTACCATGCCGAGTGTTATGGGTAAGCTTGGTCCTTTGGGTCGTGTTTTAGGGCCTCGTGGTCTAATGCCGAATCCTAAGACCGGAACCGTAACTATGGATGTTGCAAAAGCAGTTTCAGAAGTGAAGGCGGGTAAAATAGATTTTAAGGTAGATAAAACTGGTATTGTTCACGCCGCAATAGGAAAAGCTTCTTTTTCGGCTGATAAAATTGCCGGTAATGCCAAGGAACTACTGGATACTTTGGTGAAATTAAAACCCGCTGCGGCTAAAGGTATTTACGTTAAAAGCGTATTTATGTCTAGTACGATGAGCCCTAGCGTTCAATTGGATCCCAAAACCGTTGGTTAATCTGTAGTTCAAAATTTTTATTATGACAAGAGAAGAAAAAGCAATCGTTATACAGGATCTTACTAACCAGTTGGCTGATAACCCTGTCATTTATTTGGCAGATATATCAGGATTGAATGCCGTTGAAACTTCCGCTTTGAGAAGAGCGTGTTTCAAGGCTAACATCAAACTGGCAGTGGTTAAGAACACCTTGCTTGAAAAAGCAATGGAAGCTTCAGAAAAAGAATTTGGAGAACTTCCCGAAGTATTGAAAGGCAATACGTCTTTGATGTTTTCGGAAGCTGGTAATGGGCCGGCGAAGGTTATCAAGAATTTCAGAAAAAAGTCTCAAAAACCTTTGTTAAAAGGAGCTTTTATTGAAGAAGCTATTTACGTAGGTGATGACAAATTAGATGCCTTGGTAAGCATTAAGTCTAAAGAGGAAATGATTGGCGAGGTTATAGGATTGTTACAATCTCCCGCTAAGAATGTTATTTCTGGACTTAAATCTGGGGGTGGAAAACTCGCAGGTATCCTTAAAACATTATCTGAAAGATAAACAGTACGCACTTAAAACAATTATATTTTAAAATTTTATTAAACGATAGGAAAATGGCAGATTTAAAAGAATTCGCAGAACAGTTGGTTAACTTGACCGTAAAAGAGGTAAACGAGTTGGCTGATATATTGAAAGAAGAATATGGTATTGAGCCAGCAGCTGCTGCTGTAGCTGTTGCCGCTGGTGGTGCAGGTGCCGCTGAAGGTGAAGCTGTTGAGGAAAAATCAGAATTCGATGTAGTTTTGACCGCCGCAGGCGCTTCAAAATTAGCAGTTGTTAAATTGGTTAAAGAATTGACCGGACTTGGATTGAAAGATGCTAAAGACATCGTTGACAGTGCACCGAAAGCTATTAAAGAAGGTGTTTCTAAAGACGAAGCTGAAGGAATCAAAAAATCATTAGAAGAAGCTGGAGCAGAAGTTGAGCTTAAATAATAGCTGCAACCATACTACTTTTGGTTTAGGTCTTTTCGCTTTTTGCGGCTAGACCTAAGCCTTTTTATAGACACTATGGTATATAAAGGTATATACGACCCTATTAGTACTCACGATAAAATACTGTCCTATAGATGTTCACACAACAGACTGAGAGAATAAATTTCGCATCCGCTAAGAATACCCCGGCCTATCCGGATTTTTTAGATATTCAGATAAAATCATTTCAAGATTTCTTTCAACTTGAAACAAAATCTGATGAAAGGGGTGATGAAGGATTATATAATACATTTATGGAGAACTTTCCAATTACGGACACCAGAAATCAGTTCGTATTGGAATTTTTAGATTACTTCATAGACCCTCCAAGGTATTCGATTCAAGAATGTATTGAACGTGGCCTTACCTACAGTGTGCCATTAAAAGCTAGGTTAAAGTTATATTGTACCGATCCAGAGCACGAAGATTTCGAAACTATCGTACAAGATGTGTACTTGGGAACTATACCCTATATGACACCAAGCGGTACCTTCGTTATTAACGGGGCTGAAAGAGTTGTGGTATCGCAGTTGCACCGTTCACCAGGTGTTTTCTTCGGTCAATCTTTCCATGCTAACGGAACAAAATTGTATTCTGCCAGAGTAATTCCTTTCAAAGGTTCTTGGATAGAATTTGCTACCGATATCAATGGGGTGATGTATGCCTATATCGATAGGAAGAAAAAATTACCGGTTACTACCTTGTTCAGGGCTATTGGTTTTGAGCGTGATAAGGATATTTTGGAAATCTTTGACCTTTCTGAGGAAATAAAGGTTTCGAATGCTGGTCTAAAGAAGGTTTTAGGTCGAAAGTTGGCCGCTAGAGTATTAAATACTTGGCATGAAGATTTTGTGGATGAAGATACGGGTGAAGTTGTTTCCATTGAGCGTAACGAAATTATCTTAGATCGTGATACGGTTTTGGAGAAAGATCATATTACTGAAATTTTGGAAGCCGATGTGAAGACTATCCTGTTGCATAAAGAGAACAATGCCCAGTCTGATTATGCGATTATACATAATACTTTGCAAAAAGACCCAACGAATTCTGAAAAGGAAGCCGTTGAACATATTTACCGTCAGTTACGTAATGCCGAGCCGCCCGATGAAGAGACCGCGCGTGGTATTATTGACAAGCTTTTCTTTTCCGATCAGCGATATAATCTCGGAGAAGTAGGGCGTTATAGAATGAATAAAAAATTAGGTTTGAATATCGGAATGGACAAGCAAGTCTTGACCAAGGAAGATATCATAACCATTATCAAATATTTGATCGAGTTGATTAACTCCAAAGCGGAGATCGATGATATTGACCACCTTTCCAACCGTCGTGTAAGAACAGTGGGTGAGCAATTGTCATCTCAGTTTGGTGTTGGTTTGGCCCGTATGGCACGTACGATTCGTGAGCGTATGAACGTTCGTGACAATGAGGTGTTTACCCCGATCGATTTGATTAATGCGAAGACCTTATCTTCGGTTATCAACTCGTTCTTTGGTACGAACCAGTTGTCTCAGTTTATGGATCAGACGAACCCATTGGCCGAGATTACTCATAAGAGAAGATTATCGGCGCTAGGGCCAGGTGGACTTTCGCGTGAAAGAGCCGGGTTCGAGGTTCGTGATGTACATTACACGCACTACGGTAGACTTTGTCCTATTGAAACTCCTGAAGGACCGAATATTGGACTGATATCTTCACTGGCCGTATTTTCTAAGGTAAACCCTATGGGATTCTTGGAAACGCCGTATCGCAAGGTTACCGATGCGAAGGTAAATACAAAAGAATTCGTTTACCTGAGTGCTGAGGAAGAAGAGGGCATGAAAATCGCACAAGCCAATATTCCTTTGAAGGAGGATGGTGCTATTGATAGCGAAAAAGTGATTGCACGTGAAGAAGGAGATTTCCCGGTAGTCGATCCAGGTGAAATAAACTATACCGACGTTGCGCCTAATCAGATTGCATCTATATCCGCATCGCTTATTCCGTTCTTGGAGCATGATGATGCGAACCGTGCTTTGATGGGGTCTAACATGATGCGTCAGGCCGTACCATTGTTGAGACCACAATCTCCGATTGTTGGTACAGGTCTTGAGCGTCAAGTCGCTTCTGACTCAAGGGTGTTGATCAATGCAGAAGGTGATGGTACGATAGAATATGTCGATGCAAAGAAGATTACCATTAAATACAAGAGAACCGAAGCCGAAAGACTGATTAGTTTTGAAGAAGATTTCAAAACATATGAGTTGGTGAAATTTAGAAAAACAAACCAAGGAACCAATATTAACCTTAAACCTATTGTTCAAAAAGGTGATAAGGTTAAAAAAGGTCAAGTACTTTGTGAAGGGTATGCAACCGAAAAGGGCGAACTTGCTTTGGGTAGAAACTTAACAGTGGCCTTTATGCCTTGGAAAGGGTATAACTTTGAAGATGCTATTGTAATTTCCGAAAAGGTTGTTCGTGAAGATATCTTTACCTCCATCCATGTAGATGAATATTCGTTGGAAGTTAGGGATACCAAATTGGGTGCTGAAGAATTGACACATGATATTCCGAACGTTTCCGAAGAGGCTACTAAAGACTTGGACGAGAATGGAATGATTCGAATCGGAGCTGAAGTAAAACCTGGTGACATTTTGATTGGTAAGATTACGCCAAAGGGTGAATCTGATCCTACTCCTGAAGAGAAATTACTTCGTGCTATTTTTGGCGACAAGGCCGGTGATGTAAAAGATGCTTCTTTAAAAGCTTCTCCTTCTTTACGTGGTGTTGTAATCGACAAGAAGTTGTTCTCGCGTTCTATAAAAGATAAGCGTAAAAGATCGGAAGATAAAGAGGCCATATCTAATTTAGAATTGGAGTATGAAGTTAAATTCGAACAACTGAAAGACATACTAATCGATAAATTGTTTACATTGATTAGTGGGAAAACATCGCAAGGGGTATTGAACGACCTTGGTGAAGAGGTGTTGCCGAAAGGTAAAAAGTATACCTTGAAAATGTTGAATTCAGTTGATGATTTTGCGCATTTGGTCGGTGGAAGTTGGACAACCGATAAGGAAACCAATACTGCCGTAGCCGATTTGCTACATAATTATAAGATCAAGCTGAACGATCTTCAAGGGAATCTGAGAAGAGACAAGTTTACAATATCCGTAGGTGATGAATTGCCAGCGGGTATCATGAAATTGGCAAAGGTTTATGTCGCCAAGAAACGTAAACTGAAAGTAGGGGATAAAATGGCAGGACGTCATGGAAACAAAGGTATTGTTTCTCGAATCGTACGTCAAGAAGATATGCCTTTCTTAGCAGATGGAACACCGGTCGATATTGTATTGAATCCGTTGGGTGTACCTTCACGTATGAACATCGGGCAGATTTACGAAACCGTTCTAGGTTGGGCAGGTCTTAAATTGGGCAAAAAATTCGGTACTCCGATTTTTGATGGTGCCACTTTAGATCAAATAAATGCCTATACCGACGAAGCCGGTATCCCAAGATTTGGGCATACTTATCTATTTGATGGTGGAACTGGACAGCGATTCGATCAGCCTGCTACGGTCGGTGTAATCTATATGCTGAAATTAGGCCATATGGTAGATGATAAGATGCACGCCCGTTCAATCGGACCATACTCTTTGATTACGCAGCAACCGCTTGGTGGTAAAGCCCAGTTTGGTGGTCAACGTTTCGGAGAAATGGAAGTGTGGGCATTGGAAGCTTATGGAGCTTCGGCCACACTACGTGAAATATTGACAGTTAAGTCTGATGATGTAATCGGTAGGGCGAAGACCTACGAATCAATCGTTAAGGGCGAGACTATGCCAGAACCTGGTTTGCCAGAATCTTTCAATGTATTGATGCACGAACTTAAAGGATTAGGTTTAGATATCAGGTTGGAAGAATAATTGAAATACACACATTTAATTTAGTATCACCATTATATTATGGCTAGAATAAAGGATAATACCCCAGCAAAAAGATTTGATAAGATTTCCATTGGATTATCTTCCCCAGAAGCAATTTTGGCGGAATCAAGGGGAGAAGTTTTAAAGCCCGAAACCATTAACTACAGAACTCACAAACCTGAACGTGATGGGCTGTTCTGTGAGCGTATTTTTGGACCAGTTAAAGATTATGAATGTGCTTGTGGAAAATACAAGCGAATTCGGTACCGTGGTATTGTCTGCGACCGATGTGGTGTTGAAGTAACCGAAAAGAAAGTACGTAGAGATAGGGTAGGGCATATCAACTTGGTCGTTCCTGTAGCGCACATTTGGTATTTCCGTTCCTTGCCGAACAAAATTGGATATCTTTTAGGTTTGCCTTCCAAGAAATTGGATATGATTATATATTACGAACGTTATGTAGTCATACAGGCAGGTGTTGCAAAAGGTCCGGAAGGTGAAGAAATTCAGAAGATGGATTTCTTGACTGAAGAGGAATACCTAAATATTTTAGAGTCCATTCCTCAGGAAAACCAATACTTGGAAGATTCTGACCCCAACAAGTTTATTGCTAAAATGGGAGCCGAATGTCTAATCGATCTTTTGGCACGTATCAACCTGAAAGACTTGTCTTACGAACTACGGCATAAAGCGAATACAGAAACTTCAAAACAGCGTAAAACAGAGGCTTTAAAGCGCCTTCAAGTTGTTGAAGCTTTAAGGGAATCGCAAGATAACCGTGAAAACAGACCCGAATGGATGATTATGAAAGTTGTGCCGGTAATTCCGCCGGAACTGCGTCCATTGGTGCCGTTGGATGGTGGTCGTTTTGCCACTTCCGATCTTAATGACTTGTACCGAAGGGTAATTATCAGAAACAACCGTTTAAAGCGATTGGTTGAGATCAAAGCACCCGAAGTGATTCTTAGAAATGAGAAGCGTATGCTTCAGGAAGCGGTAGATTCATTGTTTGATAATACGCGAAAATCATCAGCTGTTAAAACGGAATCTAATAGACCATTGAAATCTCTTTCAGATTCTTTGAAAGGTAAGCAAGGGCGTTTCCGTCAAAACCTTTTAGGTAAACGTGTTGATTATTCCGCACGTTCGGTTATCGTTGTTGGGCCAGAGATGAAATTATTCGAATGTGGTCTTCCTAAAGATATGGCAGCTGAATTGTACAAGCCTTTTGTCATTCGTAAATTGATTGAAAGGGGTATTGTCAAGACAGTAAAATCTGCTAAAAAAATTATAGATAAAAAAGAGCCTGTAGTTTGGGATATTCTTGAAAATGTCTTAAAAGGGCATCCTGTTATGTTAAACAGGGCCCCTACGCTGCACAGACTGGGTATTCAAGCTTTTCAACCAAAACTTATTGAAGGAAAAGCTATTCGTTTACATCCCTTGGTGTGTACAGCATTTAATGCAGATTTCGATGGAGATCAAATGGCGGTTCATTTGCCATTGGGCCCAGAGGCTATTCTTGAATGTCAACTATTATTGTTGGCTTCCCATAATATACTGAACCCTGCGAACGGTTCACCTATTACGGTACCTTCACAGGATATGGTCTTAGGGCTATATTATATGACCAAGGAAAGAAAATCTACTCCTGAAGTGCCTATTAAAGGCGAAGGTTTAACTTTTTATTCTTACGAAGAGGTTGAAATTGCCTTTAATGAAGGTAAGGTAAACTTGAATGCTGGCATTAAGGTGAGGGCAAAAGACTTCAATGAAGAGGGTGAGCTTGTTAACCAAATCATACCTACTACGGTTGGTAGGGTATTATTTAATATGGAAGTGCCTGAAGCGGCCGGATATATTAATGATGTATTGAACAAGAAGTCTTTGAGGGACATTATCGGTGGTATTTTGGCTGTTACAGATGTGCCAACAACCGCTGATTTCTTGGACAAGATAAAGACGATGGGATATGAATTTGCCTTTAAAGGTGGTCTATCCTTTAGTTTAGGTGATATTATTATTCCACAGGAAAAGCATGAGATGATTGGTGAAGCCAACGGTCAGGTTGATGGTATTATGGCCAATTATAATATGGGTCTGATTACCAACAATGAACGTTATAATCAAGTCATTGATGTTTGGACATCTACAAATGCCATGTTGACTGAATTAGCGATGAAGCGTATTCGTGAAGATCAGCAAGGTTTCAACTCGGTGTATATGATGTTGGATTCCGGAGCTAGGGGATCTAAAGAACAGATTCGTCAGTTGACCGGTATGCGTGGTTTGATGGCGAAACCTAAAAAATCGACTGCCGGTGGCGGTGAAATTATCGAAAACCCTATTCTTTCGAACTTTAAGGAAGGTTTATCGATTTTGGAATACTTTATTTCTACTCACGGAGCCCGTAAAGGGCTTGCGGATACCGCTTTGAAAACTGCGGATGCTGGTTACCTTACTCGACGTTTGGTTGATGTTTCACAAGATGTTATTATCAATATCGAAGACTGTGAGACGCTTAGAGGTATCGAAGTTCAGCCTTTGAAGAAAAACGAAGAGGTTGTAGAGACTTTGGGGGAGCGTATTCTCGGTAGGGTTTCTTTGCATGATGTATACAATCCTTTGACAGAAGAACTTTTATTGACCGCCGGCCAACAGATTATGGAGTCGGATATCAAGAAAATAGAGGAGTCTCCTGTCGAAAAGATAGAAGTACGTTCTGCATTGACTTGCGAGGCGCCAAAAGGTATTTGTGCCAAATGTTATGGTAGAAACCTTTCTACCAATAAAATGGTACAACGAGGTGAAGCCGTAGGGGTTGTGGCAGCGCAATCTATTGGAGAGCCAGGTACACAGTTGACCTTGCGTACGTTCCACGTAGGGGGTATTGCAGGAAACATCTCTGAAGACAACAAACTTGAGGCTAAATTCAGTGGTATTGCTGAAATTGAAGATTTGAGAACCGTAAATGGTAAAGATGGCGAGGGTAATGATGCCGAAATTGTGATTTCGAGAACCTCGGAAATTAAGATTGTGGATGGTAAAACAGGCATAACCTTGAGTAATAATAACATGCCATATGGATCTAAATTGATGATAAAAAATGGCGATAAAGTTACCAAAGGTGATATTATTTGTTCATGGGATCCATATAACGGTGTTATCGTTTCAGAATTTCCGGGAGCAATTGCCTATGAGAATATTGAGCAAGGTATAACTTATCAGGTAGAGATCGATGAGCAAACAGGTTTCCAAGAGAAAGTAATCTCGGAATCTAGGAACAAGAAATTAATTCCGACGTTATTGATTAAAAACAGTAAGAGTGAGGTGTTACGTTCTTATAACCTTCCTGTTGGTTCGCATATCATGGTTGATGATGGTGAAAAGATCGAAGAAGGTAAAATTTTGGTTAAGATACCTCGTAAGTCTGCGAAAGCTGGTGATATCACTGGTGGTCTTCCAAGAGTTACCGAATTGTTCGAGGCAAGAAATCCATCGAACCCTGCAGTAGTTTCTGAGATAGATGGTGTTGTTTCCTTCGGAAAGATAAAAAGAGGGAACCGTGAAATCATTATAGAATCTAAATTGGGTGAAATCAAGAAATATCTTGTAAAACTCTCTAACCAGATTCTTGTTCAAGAGAATGATTATGTTCGTGCCGGTATGCCTTTGTCCGATGGTTCAATAACACCAGAGGATATTTTAGCTATAAAAGGCCCGTCTGCGGTTCAGCAGTACTTGGTAAACGAGGTACAAGAAGTATATCGCCTTCAGGGTGTGAAAATTAATGACAAGCATTTTGAGGTGGTTGTTAGACAGATGATGCGAAAGGTTCGTATTCAGGATCCGGGAGACACTATTTTCCTAGAGAACCAATTGGTGCATAAAGATGATTTCATTACAGAGAATGATGAGATCTATGGTAAAAAAGTGGTTGTTGAAAAAGGGGATTCTGAAAACCTTAAAGAAGGTCAGATAATCACGGCGAGAGAACTTCGTGATGAGAATTCCATTTTGAAGCGTTCCGACAAGGCGTTGGTCGAAGCCAAAGATGCAATTGCAGCTACGGCAACACCAATACTTCAAGGAATTACGCGGGCGTCGTTGCAGACTAAATCGTTTATTTCTGCAGCTTCTTTCCAAGAAACTACCAAGGTGTTGAACGAGGCCGCCGTAAGCGGAAAAATAGATACGTTGGAAGGCTTGAAGGAGAACGTTATCGTAGGGCACAAAATACCTGCTGGTACTGGAATGCGTGATTACGAGAATATCATCGTAGGCTCGAAAGAGGAATACGATGAAATAATGGCGCGCAAGGAAGCCTTAAAATTTTAAAACCAAAACCCTCGACTCATAAAAGTGTCGGGGGTTATTTTTTTTAATATGAGCGATAACAAACAAGAACAAAAGCAGATCAATATCGAATTGGATGAGAAAACCGCCGAAGGAATTTATTCCAACTTGGCAATTATCAATCATTCGGTTTCAGAATTTGTAGTCGATTTTATAAGTCTGATGCCTGGAGCCCCTAAGGCCAAGGTAAAGAGCAGAATTGTACTTACACCACAGCATGCCAAAAAATTCCTTAAGGCGCTGAACGATAATGTCAATCGCTTTGAAAAGGCGCATGGGGTTATCAAAGATTATGAGCAAACACCCATACCTATTAATTTTGGTCCTACGGGTGAGGCTTGATAAGTAGCTTGTAACAAGTAAAATAGTGGTGGTTAGAGGATTAATAGCAAGAAAAGACCCGTCAGGTTTGGAGAACCTGACGGGTCTTTTTTTAATCGAATTCAGAAACGAAATGTAATTTCACCGTTGGGTACTTCTGTTGTGTCATTTGCAGCGAAAATTGGGAATCTGCTAAAAATACCAATTGTCCCCTTTTATCTTTGGCCAAAAACTTTTGCTTGACCCTTTTAAATTCTTTGAATTCTTCATTTTTAGGATCTTCAGGTTCTACCCAGCAGGCTTTATGCACCGGAAAATTTTCGTAAGTACATTTGGCACCGTATTCATGCTCTAGACGGTATTGAATAACTTCGAATTGAAGTGCTCCTACTGTACCGATTACTTTTCTTCCGTTGATTTCCAGCGTAAATAATTGAGCTACCCCTTCGTCCATCAATTGGTCGATTCCTTTATAGAGTTGCTTAGACTTCATGGGGTCTGCATTGTTGATGTACCTGAAGTGCTCTGGGGAAAAACTAGGAATACCTTTATAATGCAGTATTTCTCCTTCAGTTAGTGTGTCGCCTATTTTGAAATTGCCTGTATCATGTAAGCCGACAATATCTCCTGGGTATGAAATATCTACAATTTCCTTCTTCTCGGCAAAAAAGGCATTAGGACTCGAAAACTTCAGCTTCTTGTCTTGTCGAACGTGCAAGTAGGGTTTGTTGCGTTCAAAAGTACCAGAAACAATTTTCACGAATGCCAATCGATCACGGTGCTTGGGATCCATGTTTGCATGTATTTTAAAAACAAAACCGGTCATTTCTTTTTCATCGGCGACCACTATTCGCTCTTCCGACTTTTTAGGTCGGGGGGCAGGAGCTATCTCTATAAAACAATCCAATAGTTCCCTAACGCCAAAATTGTTGAGTGCCGATCCAAAAAATACAGGTTGCTGTGTTCCCTGTAAATAACTCTTTTTATCAAACCCTGGATACACACCATGTACCAATTCTAAATTTTCCCGTAGTTCTTCAGCAGCCTTGACACCAATTATATTTTCTAGTTCGGCATTGTTCAAATCATCGAATGCAATCGTATCCTCAATATTCTTTTTATTGTCTCCGCTGAAAAGATTGATGTTTTTTTCGTAAATATTATAGATGCCCTTAAAGTCATAACCCATTCCAATAGGAAAACTCAAGGGTGTTACTGAGAGTCCCAACTTTTGTTCAACTTCATCCAAAAGGTCAAAAGCATCTTTTCCCTCCCGATCTAGTTTGTTGATAAACACAATCATGGGAATATTGCGCATTCGACAGACCTCTACTAGTTTTTCGGTTTGCTCTTCCACACCCTTGGCAACATCGATTACAACAATGACGCTATCAACTGCGGTGAGTGTTCTAAAAGTATCTTCGGCAAAGTCTTTATGGCCTGGGGTGTCCAGAATATTTATTTTTTTATCCTTGTACAAAAATGCCAAAACCGAAGTAGCTACCGAAATACCACGCTGTCGCTCTATTTCCATAAAGTCACTAGTGGCAGTTTTCTTAATTTTATTATTCTTGACGGCACCGGCCTCTTGTATCGCTCCCCCGAACAGAAGTAGTTTCTCGGTAAGCGTAGTTTTTCCCGCATCGGGGTGGGAGATTATACCGAAAGTCCGGCGTCTTTGAATTTGGTCTTTGAAACTCATGAAGAAATTTTGGGCAAAAGTAATCTAAAATATGTGGATTGTGGCCAAAATTGATTATTCGAAGCAAAACGAACAGGTTTAACTATTTCTGAGATATCAATTGCCATAAGTCAATGTTTGATGCGTCCACATTCGATAAAACGCAGATATATTCGATTTTCGGATATTTCAATAAACTTTTTGCAAGATTTGTGCGTATTTAGCTAGTGCGTAATGTGAAATTCCCACGCTTTAACGAATAATAAGGTGTTTGGTAGAGAATGAACAATTTCAGGTTTGTAACAATTTGATGATTGAATTTTTAAATATATATTGCGCTTAATATGTGATTGCTCCCAATCTTACTGGCTAAAATTCCTACAACATGGTGTGGTAAATTAAAATTACTAGCGCTTATGGAAATTATTACGTCTCAGATTTTACCAAAGAAAGAAGTTTTTAATTTCTCATTAAGGGTTCTTTTCTTGATTGCATTGGTATTCTTCATATCTCCTTGGGCAAGGGCTAATGACACTTTCTTGGAAAAAAGGACTTTAGTAGATCAGGAGGTCGAAGTGATGGCCAACGCAGATATTGATGATGACGATGATGGTATTTTAGACAGGGTAGAGGATGCAAATCTAGACGGTGATAATGACCATACCACCAATCCGACCGATTCTGATGGTGACGGTGTACCGAATTATCAAGATATAGATTCTGATAACGATGGTATTCTAGACAATTATGAAAGTCAGAGAACAAGCAGATATGTAGCCCCTTCAGGAAATGACGCTAATAACAACGGTTTAGATGATGCTTATGAAGGTTCTTTTGGCTTTGGCATAACACCTATAAACTCAGACTATGGTTCCATTCCCGATTATTTGGATATCGATTCTGATATCGATGGTATCAGGGATAATATAGAGGCCCAAACTTTCATAGGATATGTTCCACCTTCAGGAATTGACGACAATAATAATGGTTTAGATGATGCCTATGAAGGTTCATACGGTTTTGGTATCGAACCTATAAACTCCGATAGCGATGAATACCCTGATTTTCGTGACTTTGATTCCGATGGTGATGGTATAAAAGATAAGGTAGAGGCACAGACTTCAGAAAGCTATATCCCGCCTTCCGGAGATAAAAATGATAACGATATAGACGACTCTTATGAAAGTGGGTTGACACCTATTGATACCGACGGAGATAATTTGCCAGATTACAGGGATATAGACACCGATAACGATGGTATTCTTGATAACATAGAGAGTCAGCCTTTTGATGGGTATGTCGCCCCCACAGGTAATGATCCAGACCGTGATGGTTTAGATAATATATATGGAGATACCGGTATCGAGCCAACAAATAGTGATGCCGATACCAAACCTGACTTTAGGGACATTGACTCCGACAACGACGGAATTCCAGACAATGTAGAGGCCCAGACTACGGCAGGTTACATTCCTCCAGCCGAGGCAGATGATGACGGCGATGGACTGGACAACGCTTATGAAGGTAGTGGCGATGAGGGGCTGACTACAGTTAATACAGATGGTACTGATGAACCTGACTTTGTTGATTTGGACAGCGATAACGATTCTGTGCCCGATAACAACGAGGGCAACGATTTTAATTTTGATGGGCTGCCCAATCAAACGTATACCGGAACCGATACCGATGGTGACGGTCTCGATAACGGCTACGAAGGAA
>TARA_R110002049_G_scaffold52783_5_pt1 | contig 16609 bp, 18 predicted proteins | sample TARA_R110002049 | Tara Oceans TARA_R110002049 (sample SAMEA4396941) | marine metagenome | biome: Polar Biome; feature: [SRF] surface water layer (ENVO:00010504); material: water (ENVO:00002006), including particulate matter (ENVO:01000060) such as... | depth 5 m | reverse complement strand
TCTCAGCAAAGCTTATATTTTTGTTTTAATATTCTATATTTATGACCATATTTGAAATTTTACACTGTGTTATACTTATTGATTAGAATATAATTCTAACAGATACAAGTGAAGATTAAATAAAAGAAAAATATTCTATGAGTGACTTGGACAATATCGATATACAGATTCTAAAATTATTACAAAACAATTCCAACCTGACCACTAAGGATTTGGCCAATAAGGTGAATTTGTCGACTACACCAGTTTTCGAGAGGATCAAACGATTGGAGAAAAATGGCTATATAAAAAAGTATGTAGCGGTTCTTGATGCCGAGAAGCTGGATAAAGGTCTTACGGTATTTTGCAATATTACCCTTAAACAGCACACCCGGGAAATTGGCAATAAATTCGTAAAGGATATTGTAGCTATCAAGGAGGTTACCGAGTGTTATAATGTTTCGGGGGATTATGATTTCTTGCTAAAGGTGATGGTCAAGGATATGAAGCACTATCAGGATTTTGTATTGAACCATCTTGGCAGTATAAAGAATATTGGCAGTGCCCACAGTACTTTTGTTATGGGTGATATCAAAAATACTTATTCGGTTCCCATATAATAATTGATTAAAAAATCTTGACTGCTTCGCAAAGGATGAAGTATGGTTTATATGGACCGATTAATTGGGTCCAATAATGGTACTCGCTTCTGTAGCCCTTTTTCAATTAGTGCCCTGTCGACTACCGATTGGATGAACTGTGATTTCAACTTTGTGTAATCTTCAATTGTCTGGTAATTTTTTATGGCCAATTGTTCTTTTAGCACTGAATATTTGAAGACATATTCGGGATTATTTCTTAAATAATCCCGAAATAATAATTCGTTTCTTAAATAAAAATTCTCGTCATAAGGTAATATATGTAAATTATGGGTCCAAACTTCCTCCGCCGTATATTTGGAGAATAAATGCCTGTTGGACATATCTGTTCGGGAATATCTGTAATTAAACTTTTTGAGCTTGTTTTTGTAATACGATATACTACGTAAATGGGATACGGCTAGAAAAATGTCGATTACAGGTTTTGCCCTTAATTGGGGAACGGAGGTACTTCCTATGTGCTCAATTACTCTAATTTCTTCCTGAAAAATATCTTGTAAAACCAAACGTTCTTCCTCAAACTCCCTTTTCCAGTTGTCGGAATGTGCCTTAATTTCTATCTTCATTTTAAATTGTGATTTTTGTTTTCTAATATTTCCTTTGGGCATTAATATATTGTGTAATGGTATAGATTGCCGTCTTGAAATTAAATTGGTTTCCATTTAATTCAATGGACTTGAACTCCTGATAGTACATTACGATTTTAATGCCCTACCGGACTATAGATGGATCCGGTCTTATTGAACAATTTTCAATTTGATAATTCAGTTGTTGGCGAGAAATGTTCATTTATTATTACTTCTAATCCAGAATACATTAAACTGCTGAACTCAAAGGTTTATAGTCCCTTTACCAGAAACTTCCAGAAAGGCTTCTTTTATGGCCTCGGTATAACTAGGATGTGGATAGGAAATATTGGTCATATCAAGATCTGTAATTTCATAAACCAAAGCAGTTACACCTAAACTGATGATATCAGCTGCTCTCGGACCAAAAATATGAACACCTAATATTTCACCATATTTTGGATGTGCCAAAACCTTAACGAAACCGTCTTTTTCACCAGCAGCGCGTGCACGGCCAAACGCGGCAATGGGAATTTTCGATGTTTTGAAATCAATATTCTTTTTTGTCAGCTCTTGTTCTGTCAAACCCACTGAGGCAATTTCGGGCCAAGTATAAACTACATTAGGGATGGAATTATGGTCCAAAAAGGGTTTTTGACCATCAATGGTTTCTGCAACGAATGTTCCTTCTTCTTCTGCCTTATGTGCTAACATAGCCCCTCCTATTACATCACCGATAGCATAGATGTTTGGGATGTTGGTCTGAAGTTTCTCATTGATCAAAACAAAGCCTTTAATATCGGTTTGAATGCCAATTTTTTCTAATCCCAAATTTTTGGTATAAGGTGTGCGTCCTACCGCAAGCATGGTATAGTCGGATATTTTTTCTTCTTCCTGTCCATGTGTATTTATGAATTTTACAAGTGTTCTATTTTCCAGGTTTTGAACACTGGTGACTTTCGCCCCCAGGTAGACTTGAATGTTATCTTTTTTAAACTTTCTAAATAAAGCCTTTCCAAGGTCTTTGTCCATATTGGGCAAAAGGGAATCCTCATATTCTATTATCGTTATTTCGGTACCGATTCGAGCATAAACTGATGCCAGCTCTACCCCTATTGCCCCGCCACCGATAATAATCATGGATTTGGGCTGTACCCTAAATGACAACGCTTCTGTTGAACTTATAATCCGGTCCTTGTCCAGTGTAATATTTTTAATTGAAGCTGGCTTGGAACCTGTGGCAATAATAGCGTTGTGAAATGCCAATATTTCTTCTCCCTGATCTTTTTTTAATTTAATTTGATTTTTTGAAATAAATGTAGCGACACCTTCGAATACAACTATCTTATTTTTTTTCATCAAGTACTCAAGGCCCTTGTTGTTGGATTGGACAACTTCATTTTTTCTTTGGATAAACTTTGGGAAATTAAGTGTGATGTCCGTAATTTCAATTCCAAACTCATTGAACTTCGTGGTGGCATCATGGTAGTGTTCGGAGCTATCCAGCAATGCTTTTGACGGGATGCAACCGACATTGGTACATGTTCCTCCCAATACAGGGTATTTTTCAATTAGCGCAACTTTCTTTCCCAATTGCGCAGATCTAATGGCAGCAACATAGCCGCCGGGTCCAGATCCTATGACGATTGTATCGAATGTATTTTCCATTGATTGAATAATTAGTAATTCTCTATTTTTTACTGATTCTGAATGAGTATATTCCAAGCTGTTAAAAGCGGATGTTGGTATGGATTTAGCTGAACCAGCCAATTTTGATTTTCGCCCTTAAAGGATTGGACTTGCTATAAAGCATCAGATACAATACTTATTGCTTCTTTTAGCCTTGATTGTTTAGCGCCCGGTCCTATTAACCATTATCCGTTTGTTATTTTAAAATTGTAAATGTAGCTGTCAGTCCAACACCAAAACTCTTAGGTAAGCTTTTGATTCCTAACAAGGACCTACTGTGCACTCCCTTATCCTGCAAGACCTTATTGAACAAGTCTGAGGCCCCATTTACAACCAATGGAGCATCGTCCCAGTCTTTGGCACTCCTGTAGTAAGCATAGATGTGGTTTATGCCTTCCAATTTATCATATGCAACGTGTTCATTGATTATGGCCAAAACATTAAGTGCGCAAATTTGCATGGCCAAGTATCCGTCATTGGTTGATAGCTCATTTCCAAGTTTGCCCTGATAGTAGAATACACCATCCTTGATTGGAAACTGTATTGCCACATATCCAATACCTCCCCTAATTGTTAAAGGGGAATAATTTCCACCGGGAACCGGGGGAGTTGGCAAGGTCAATCCGGCCTGCTCTACCCTTTCTTTAATTGTTGATGCCATTATTGATATTTTGATTTACGTTCATATCCATCTGGATCTGTGGGATTGTCCCATCGTTGGTTTCAGTTTTAAAAAAGTTTGATTTTCCCTTGGCAATGAGCCTGGTTCTTTCATTGTTCCATATATTACATTCGGCATTGACAAATTGTTTGCCTAGTTTAACAATGAATGTTTCCGCGATTATGATTTGATCAGGTTTTGCTACGGAAAAATAATCTATAACATTGTTTATTGTCGTAAAAAAAGAGGGTTCATCAAGTGAAAACATTGTCGCTCCCAAGATGTCATCTATTATTGCAGCGGTTATTCCACCATGCAAGTTTCCTATTGGGTTTAACCATTCTGGCCTTACTTGATATTGGAACACAAGGTTTCCTTTTTGGGCACTAATGATAGTGGGATTTAACCAGCGCATTAGTGGTGATGGCGATACCCTGAACTCCTGACCAACGAAGGATTTTAATAATTCTAACCTACTCATAACTTCTATTAATTAAATATTATTGATTATTTGATAAAATTATATACATGTATTTTACAATTACATCAAAAATATACACTTAGGTATATTTTTAATTAAAAAAAATATTACATTTTCATTTCATTTTCTATAATACCTTCTATCCTGTTAAAAGCTATTTCGAGAAAGTCGCGGTTGTCCATGGTCTTAGCCAGCAGGACTCCTCCTTCGATCAGCATTACCATTGTTGACGCCAATTTCCCCACGTTCAATTGTTCTTTAAATACTTCTTCCTCCATTCCTTCCGATATAATGTTTTCGAACATTTTTGTAAATCCCTTGAACGAATTTCTTACGTCGACTACTAATTTAGGCAGTGTGTCGTCTACCTCAGTAGCCGCATTTAACAAGGGGCATCCACCTGCCTTACTGAAATCTTCCCAGTTATCCTTATAGTAATCCAATATGGCAACAATTTTTTCCTGGGCACCACCCTTGCAATTTTGAACAACACTTGAAAGTTGATTTCCAATATTTTTTGCATTATACCTGTATACAGCCTGGGCAACTGCCTCCTTATTTTCAAAATTACCATATATACTGCCCTTGGTCAATCCTGTCAATTCCGTGATATCCCTCAAGGAAGTCCCAGTGTAGCCCTTCTTATTGAAGTGTACAGAGGATTTTCTAATAATATATCTCTTGGTTCTTTCCGCTTTTGACATTATATATGTACTTTTTTTAGCAAATGTATTAAAATAATACCTATGTGTATAAAAAGATGGTTTTTTTTATATTTTTGTTAAGACTTATATCCAACACATTTTTTGAACTGATTATTTGACTTATATTATATTCTATGAAGTTCTATATTATTGCAGTACTCCTTCTCATTTGCTCAAATACCAAGGGACAAAATTCTGAAGTCTTGTGCATTGATAATGTAAATGTAATTCCCATGTCCAAGGATACCATACTTCAGGAGCATAGGGTATGGGTCAAAGATGGTAAGATAATCTCTATTGAAAAGGCTTCAATTCCTATGAAGAATGAGGGATTTGAGATCATTGATGGATCCGGACAGTTTCTTATCCCCGGATTGGCAGAAATGCATTATCATTTTCGAAGTGATGACATTGTAAGTGACTTTAAGCTTTTCATTGCCAATGGGATCACGACCGTTAGAAATATGGCACAGTTTTCAGGGCAAGACCATATTGATATTAGAAATAGGTCTAAATCCGGTGAACTTATTGTTCCCAATTATTTTACCACTGGTCCTTATCTGACCAAATCGGACCTTAACACTAAATTGGACGTTACCGAATTGGTAGAACAGCATGTAGAAACCGGCTTTGATTTTTTAAAATTAGCGGATAATTTAACGGATTCCATTTACATGAAATTATTGCAGGAGTCGCAAAAATTTAAATTACCTGTAATTGGTCATGCACAGCGACATCTCCCTCTGGAATATTCCTTGAGAATGAATTCAATCGAACATATTGAGGAGTTTGTTTACCTAAATGATGAAATGGATGGAATGCCATTAATGGAGAAAAATGTTTCGGGTCTTCAGGCAGTTGCCCGCCAAATAAAACAAAGTGGAATTTATTTGGGAACCACCTTGAGTGTATTCGAATTTATTAATAACTGTTTGAACGATCAGAAATTTGAGGAATATAAGTCGGATACATTATCATTATACGTGGCCAATGAACAACGGGATAATTTTCTAACCGAGAAAAATGATTATAGAAAACTTAGAAATAAAACTTTTAACGGAATAAAGGCACCAGATCTTTTCAAGGATCAATTCTCATGGATGAAGAAGTTTGTTAAAATATTATCCGATAATGGTGTAAATTTAATCTCAGGCAGTGATACCTATGGAATGGTCGTAGTGGGTTTTTCCCTCCATAGGGAATTGGAGCTTTTACAGCAGGCCGGAATCAGTCCTTATGAGGTTTTGCTCAGTAGCACAGTAGCTCCGGCACGTTACCTAAATACAATTTCTACAGAAGGTACTATTTCGATCGGGAAAAATGCCAATATGGTATTATTGGCCAAGAACCCTCTGGATAACATAAACAATACCAGAACTATTAACGGTGTAATTGTCCGTGGGAAATGGTTCAACAAGAAACAATTGAATGGAATGTTGGAGGATGTGGCAAACGCCTATAAGTAAAAGGTATGCCTTACTAAGGTAACAATGGCTATTTATGGCCTTCGTTCAGTATATGTATTATGGGAAAATGGTAAGTTTTTGAAAATAAGGTTGTTTGAAGCCCAAATCAAAAGGGAACGCCCTTTAGTTCCATATTGGCTAAATCAATTCCATCCCCATTTTGATATTTGCTCTTTGATAAATACCTTCCTCTAAGGGAAGTTCATGAAACCCCAACTTCCTGTACAAATCTATTGCCCGCTCAAGACGGGTATTGGAATGAAGGATGATCTTGTGAAACTTCATATTCTTAGCTTCTCTAATGGCACTAGTACATATTAGTCTTCCGGCACCTAGGCCTCGCCATTCCTTACCCACGGCCATTTTTGTTAACTCAACGATGTCATCACTAATCTTCATCAGTGCCACTGCTCCGACAATACTTCCATTATATTCAGCGAATAATATTGTACCTCCTTTCATTAGGATTGCCTCTTCTGGATTTTCGAGGACATATTGATCGGTTGGTTCAATGGTAAAATATTTTTGAATCCATTCCATGTTATATTCCTCAAAATATTGTCTGTATTCAGGCTTGTAGTCAAGTATGTTTATCATATTTTTTGGTTTTAATTTTACCTAAAAAAAAGTGATATAAAATTCCAAGTGGAGTAAACTGGATTTTTATTGGTTCTATTCCGTATTCCTTGTCAAGGCAATATGCTTTTCCATTTTTAGCACTCCCCTTCCCCCTGCCATTAGACTTTTTATACTGCCATTGTCGATTTCCAATTCTACAATTATTAAACTTGGAGATGGTACCTCCATAAACTCTCCTTGTTGGATAAAAAATCTGTTTTTGTTAAGCTTTAAAATATCAAATAGATAACAGGCTAATGGTCCGGCCGCCATACCCGTTCCTGCCTCTTCCATTATATTATATCTGGGCCCGAACATTCTTGTACTGGCATCTTTGCCATTATTATCGTTAAGAAGGGTAAAGGGATATAGACCAATTAGATCGAATTCATCGCTAATCTCCGTGATTAATCCCATATCAGGTTTTAGTTTCCTTAGTATACTTTTATTTTTGACCGGGATAAGAATGAATGAATTGCCCGTATTTACCAATGTTACGGGAGCATTCTTCCAAAGGTCGGTTTTTTTTATACCCAAGGATTTCAAAATCATATTTTCCCTTTTTTGTACATCGACATATCTTGGTGCCAATTGCTCCATGTAGGCCAATTCTCCTTTTAATTTTATTTTTCTTATACCATCAATAGTCTCTTTGGTAACATTGTTTTTCTTTAGCAAGTTCAATTGTCTTAAATACGAAAAAGTGGCAACTGTGGCATGACCGCAATGGGCAATTTGCCTATTCGGGGAAAAGAAATCAAGTTTGTAATCTGCAATATTGGATTTGGAAACGAAGGCGGTTTCAGAGTAACCGATTTTGGCAGCGATTTCCTGTTTCTCCTTGATGGATAGATCATCGGCATCAAAAACGACCCCGGCAGGATTCCCTCCTTTATTGTTATCCACAAATGCATTAAGAATTTGGACTTTAATCAAGTTCTGTTTGTTCATGGTCTTTTTTATTGAGCCTTTTAATTTTGTGAATTATGACATAATTGATTTACATGAATGGATGAAGACGATAACAACTATTCCTTGAATTCATTAGTTGACCTGTATAGTCAGCATCCTCATTGTGGAAATTTAAATTTGATTCCTTTTATTGTTTCCTTATTTTCCGCACTTTATTGGAATAGGGTCAACCATTACCGAATTCCTCTTCAAAATTGGAAATAAAATCGTTGATGAACTTTTTCTGCCTATCACTCTTCCTAACTGTCAAGAAATGACTGCGTTTTAATCCATATGGCCCAATACGTTTGGCAACTATGTCCTCATATGCTTTAAAAGGTTCCAATGCCCATTTAGGCTTGCACATTACTCCCATATTGGCATTTACCATTTCCAAAGCAACCTCAGTTAATGGAATTGCCGTAATTTGCTCCGGCTCAACATGGTTTGGCTTTAATAAATGTTGGTAAATAAAAACGGATTCCAAGGGATACGAATGTATTATTAGATGCGCCTCCCTGAACTTTTCCAATGCTACATAAGTCTTGGTATTAAAAAAATGGTCCTTGTGTACAAAAGCGAATATTTCGTCTTCAAATAACTCTTGACAAAATAATACTTCCTCTTTGGGCTTTTCATGTACTATGGCAATATCGAGCTCATTTTCCAATATTTTTTTTAGCGGATGGTTGTCCGGATCCAGGATAATATTAACTTCAATTTCCGGATATAGAACATCCATCTTCTTTATAAAGGTTAGTAGTCGCTGATAAAAGAAATAACACTCAGTACCTATTCTTATGGCGCCCTTAGTACCATTCTTTATATAATCTATTTTTTCAAACCCTTCCTCTATTGCATCCAAAACCTTTATTGCCAAGGCATGAAGTTCGCGGCCTTCATCTGTTAGTTCCCAAACATTCCGTTTACGGTAAAATACTTTGAATCCCAATCGTTCCTCCAACTCCCGTAACTGGTGGCTTAAGGCGGATTGGGTTAAAAATAGCCGCCTTGAAGAGTTGGCCATGTTGCCTTCTTCCGCTATTGTTCTTATGAGTCTGAAGTACTTGATTTCCATACCTACAAAGATAAAACATATAGCAATAGTTGAATTTGAAATTATTTCAACTTCCATTGAGGAGGTTTCAATCTCAAAAAGAATTTTGGCCTAAAACATTAATTATTTTTGTTTGACAGAAGTTGGAGGGACCAATGTCAAGTCATTATTTTAAAATTTCAATATCATGGAAAAAATCATTAAAACACCACACGACTTAGTGACGCAATTTTTTGAAAGCGTTTGGCATGCTCCACATGATTTGGATGCAATAGATAGATTCATGACCGAGGATTATAAGATTATAACCGCCGGAAGTTTAATTAGTGGCAGGGAGAATTTTAAAAATTGGGTCAAAGGTTTTCAACGCCTATTGTTGGATGCCAAGACTGAAAGTATAGATCTGTTTTACGACCCGTCAAAAACCAAAGTTGTATCCCGTTGGGTATGTTCTGGTAGGAATAATGGACTATTTGCTCTTGAACCTGACAACAAATTAGTGTCATTTACTGGAATTGCCATTTGGACAATCCGGGATAATAAACTATCCGAATGCTGGGTAGAGCGAAGTGCTTATGAACTATATCAGCAATTACAGGAAAATTCAAAAAATCAATTCGTTTAGATTGACCCTTGAATTCATCATCACTGGACATTCAAAATCAAGCAGATTCCAAAGAGTACGACAAGACATCAAAGCTTTGATATAATCTTGGAAAAGGATACTTGTATTAAGTGGATTTCTAGGTTATTTAGTTATTATACCCAAACCTGATTATTTCAACTTATGAAATGTGAGAACCTTTCATCTTTTCCTTGGGTCGGGATGGTTTGACGTAATATTATTGACCATTGTATCAAACGAAAGATTGATTAAACGCCTGAAAAAATAATCCGAAAGTTTATTTTTTCAGGCATAACTATTATACCATGATAGTCTCAAATAGATTCCCAAGCCAAGAAGTAAAGAAAAAGTTGAGGAACTTTGTATTGGATCCAATTGTGGATAATATCGCCTGGCCTGACATTACGATTCATACAAAGGCGAACAGGTATTTGTCAAATATCGGTGAAAGTGCCTTTTCCGTGCTATCCGTTAATGGCCAAGGCAATGCACATATTAAATTGAACAATAAAGAATTGAAAATATGCAAGGACACATTTTTAGTATTGGGCCCGTTCCAAACTTTCGACTATTTGATTGACCATGGCACTCCTGTTGAAGTTTTAAATTTTCATCTTGGCATACAATCCTATCAAGATGCCATGGCAGCACTATCATTAAGTCAAGAAACATTACTGAATAACGGTTTGGAGCCCCAATATTGCCCCGATATAATGGCTCACATCCACTTTAAGTCCGACCCATTTGGACGATTGCTAAACGATTACAGTCAATTGGACAGTGAAATGTACATATTTAATGTGGTAAATTATACCCTAGGTGTAAATGCAGAAAATAACAGATTGATTAATAATATTCAGGGGACTAAGAATAGTACAAAACAGGAGTTGTTCAGGAGAATGTCGCTAGCAAGGGATATAATTTATAGTCAGTACGACTACCCTGAAATGAACCTTGAATATTTAAGTAAGGAGGTGTTTATGTCAAAGTTTCATTTCCTTAGGGTCTTTAAACAAACATTTGGAATAACTCCCTATCAAATGATTAGGGATGTTCGTATAAATAAGATATTTCAAATGGTAATACAGAAAGATATTGATATTAATGAAATAGCTATTTTGACAGGCGTTAGCGAACCAAATACGGTTTATTCTTTATATAAAGAGGCTTTGGAACGTCGAAAAAGTCTTGCTGCATTATAGCAATTAGGTCTTTAAAATTTTTATTGCACTTAAAGGGACTGAATAATTATTGCCCTGTACAGTAAAAAAGGTACTAGCAGTAATATTTTATTAATCAAGCAATACCTTCCGGGTTTCAGTTTTAAAAAATATTGGCAGGGCAAAGGATATAATACCGTAGACAAGGAAGACCAACATAAAGGCGGATTGAAAACCTATTATCAATTTACCTATCAATAGTGAGCCCAAGCCTATACCCAATTCCATAAATATATAAAGAGTTGACAAGGCTTTACCATCAGCTCCTGCATTATCATTCAATACCCACAAATTCAGACTTGGTATAAAAATACCCATCGCCGCACCATATACAATAGAAGCTAGAACAAAGGCAATCTTGTGACTCCAAATGGAAAACAATCCTGAAGAAATAATGAGCAATATTGTTCCATAAATCAACAATTGTTTTAATGGCAACACATCTATTCTGTTTTTGATTATAAGACGTATAAGTATTGTGCTAAGGGTGAAAAAAATAAAGAATATTCCGTTATTTTGAAAACCTAATGAAATTGAGCGCAATGAAGAGGACACCAACAGAATTCCAAACCCAAGAAATACCCAGAACATTACCAAAGATTGCCTCCATACCTGAATATCAATCCATAAGTTTGATTTTTCATTGGTACGTACAACTTCTGTGGTTTTTTCTTTTAATGGTAAAATCATTAAAAATGCCAGTAACCCTAAAAATGCCCCGGAATAGAATACATAGTCCATTCCAAATTTTGTATGGATCCAACTACTAAACATTGGTCCAACGGCCATACCTGCAGAATAAAAAGCCGATTGAATACTGATTGCTTTACCTCGATTTTTAAAATTACCTTTCGCATAGAACGTGTAACCTGTTGGGGCAAATCCTGTAGAAAACCCATGTAGGAAACGCAATAATAGAAATCCGGAAATGAAAGTCACCCAAGGGTACAACAGATTTATCAATAGGGTTACGAATAAGCCAATATATATGGTAAATTTACCTCCTTTTGAGTCGGACAACCTACCACTTAGCGGTCTTGCCAAAAGGGCTGATATGGTAAAAAGTAAAATAATGAAACCCAAATAAGACTCGCCACCAATACCAATGAGATAAACAGGTAGTTCAGGGAGTAAAATATTATAACTGGCGGAAAAAAGAAGCGAGGACATGCTCAAAAGCCACAAATGGGCATTATTGGTCTTCATGTAAGCGATTTTCATTTTTAATTAAAAAGATCAAGTATTTTATTAGAACCTAAATTTGATTGGTGATATCTTCAGTGAGTAGATGAAAATACTTCTAGGTGCATGAACAGCCATCGAACTAGAGTCAACATTCCCATTTCTTACATTGTATGCAGCCTTATAATTCACTAATTAATCTTTGACTGGTCCAAACAGTGGCAAATTCCCCATGTAAGTTTGCTAAAGCGGTTAAATGAATTATTTCGGAATCATACTTTTCGCCATTTATACCAACCCTATCAAAAGCGGCCGTCGCGTCTGAAATGACATAAGTTTCATAGCCATAATTGCCGGCCATACGAGTTGTTGTAGAAACACAATGGTTGGTTGTAATCCCGATTATAACAAGCGTATTAATGCTTTCGTCGTCCAATTGTTGTTTCAAGTCCGTTCCGATAAATGCGCTATTTACATTCTTGGTAATAACTGGTTCTATGGACTTGGGTTTTACTTCATCATCAAATTCAAATCCTTCATTCAAATTATACAGCAATGATTTCGGATTAGTTGAGCTGTGTCTAATATGAAAAACAGGTAGTTTTAGAGCTCTCCAATTATTCAAGATCATACCTGATACCGCTTCAGCATTTTTGTTGTTCCTATTTCCTCCCCAGTAGGCTTCATATTTGAAGGCCTTTTGAATATCTACCAATACCAATGCCGGTCTTTTGTCTCTAAGTTTCATAGTCTGTAGCTTATTTTAAAGGATGACCACTAATCTTAATATTTTAAATCAGTTAAATCATCCAATTTCAAAGTAATTAATACATCATTGGTTTTAAAAACTTCCAAAGGTGACAGGTCTATTTATTGTTTCCAAACCTATAAATTAAGGAACAATAAATGAGCTAAGACAGTCTTAAATTTTTTAAACATGGCTTTTTTTTGATATAATTTACCGTCCTTCAATTATGTTCCATGTCAGTAGTATTAGTCTTTTTGTCCTGCCTTTATTGGTGCTTCAGGATCAAGATTATATGCATAATCTATTAATGTTACGCACTCACTTTCTTTATCGAATTTAAACCTAAGCCAACCATAGTGGGTTGCCTCGAGCTTGGAGAGTTTAATTGCTACTATCTCTTCTGTTTCAAATTGCAAACTTCCCTCATACCAAATTGAACATTCGCTTTCCGTATGTCTTAAGACGAGCGTATTTCTACCAGATGTCCATATTTGGTCATTCTTTAGTTGACAATTGATTAGGTCGAGATAGGTTTCAGATTGTATAAACCCCATATCCAAATAGTAGTTCTCATTGGGAGGGCTACTTTTTATCATGTTATTGGCAATGGGTTTGGTACCAAAATATAAGTGATCACCATCTTGATCCGCATGCAGGACTGTAAAGGTCAAATAATCAAGATTACCATCATTATCGATATCCAATTCTATTTGCTCGGGGCTACCGGAACATACACTACGGCCATCTACTTTATAATGTATTTTATCCGCTATCGGGCTACTGTATGTTTCTTCATTATTTTCACACGCTAACAAGCTTATGCATATAAAAAAGCTGTTTATTGTTCTTAGTTTTATCATGGTGTTTTCTTTGTTATTTTATAGTTTTAAACTGAGTTCATTTATCCATTTACTGGCTTTGGAAGGATTATGAAAATAGGCTTCATTATCTATCCCGAAAAAAAATTGATACTTGTTAATTTTTGATTTATCCTGATGTACATGTGCAGCACCTAGGCACCTTATGCCCCTTGTACATGAAAGTTTCAAATCGTTTGCCTCCTCGAATAGATCCAAATAACCAACCCTCCAGCCATACTTGGATAGGGTGATAGGTATAATGTTCCTGAACTTTTTATGAGTTTCAACATCTTGAGCCTTAAATCCAAAAAGATTCACGTATATTTTGAATTTGTCGTTATCCTGGATTTCCTGTAGCGCCTTATAAAGTGATTCTTCCCACTTTATTACATCCGACAAAGTGACTGTTCCCGAAATACGTGTAACAAGTAGTTTTTTTGAGTTGTACCATTTACTACTTAGATTATCAACTTTGTTTACCTTGATATATGTTTTAGGTATATTCATATTAGTACATTTTGATACAGCACTCGTTGTTCTATTATTTCATTCAGTCTTGTATCCTTTGAAATAAGGGGATTTCAGGGCTTTGGAAAGCTTTTAATTGTTTAACTACTTGAACATATTGAACTACTGCACTAAACTCACGACGTTTGGACGAGTGATCAAACAATCTATTTAATATCGGGATTAAACAAAGTTGGAGGAGGAACAACATTTTCAATGGGTTTGGTACTTTTTAAATAGTCAAATATCGCCCTAAGATCCTCCTCCTTTAGGTCCTTATAGGCTTGCCAGGGCATGGGCGGTAATAATAGTCGCCCGTTCTCCAATCCTTTGTATTTACCTTGTGTAATAGCTCTTTTGAATTGGTCAAAGGACCAATTGCCAATTCCAGTTTCGTCGGATGAAATATTTGCGGTGTACGAAATTCCCCAAGGACCAACTGCCGCAGTCATATCACCGCTAAAGAGCACCCATTTTTTGGCAGTTTCTAGTTCTTCAGCACTCAATTGAGGTTTTTCATTACTGGAATTAAAGCCGGAGAATAATCGACTATCATCCAAAATAGGGCCATTGGGCGTAAACACCTTGGGGGTATGGCAGGCAGCACAATCCATAATGCCAACTAGGTATTCTCCTCTTTTTACAGATTCTTGATGTTGCTGTTCATTTTTTGAAGTTTCGGTCTCGTTGATACCTTTGCAAGCACTAAAGACTATGGTTAAGATTAAACCATTGATAATAAATTTTTTCATTTTTTTGTTTTAATTTAATTTTTCGATCAAAGCTCCCTATAACATAGATTTGATATTTTTCGCATCCATTTTATAAGTGAAAATGATCCTTCGTTATCTTATTGTTATTCTAATCTTTACTGTTGTTCTTTCTAGGGTTGAATTCGTCCACAGCTTAGATCTATGCAAAGAAATAATGGGAATTGCACATACCATTATTCAAAATTGCTATTTTCAATCTGGAGTAATATTGTTAATGAGCAGTTTTCAAAATCTGAATGGTTCGCAGATAAGGCATTAATAAAAAGAACCCGACAGATATATGCTTTGCCGGGTTCTACAACTAACGAACTATTGGATTAATAAAAACTTGGAAACATTACTCATATAGATATTATGGACAGCTTACTTTGGGATTCCAATCATAGAAAGTACCTTTCGGATTTTCTAGTTCAGTCCATACGTGTAAGGCCCAAATTTCTTGTTCTTCATTCTTATGAAACTTTTGGAAATATAACTCCGGAGCCGTTGCGGTGGAAGGGAGTACGCTAAATGGAACAATATATTCCACACCCACCAATTCCAACTCCTCACTGTTGGAATTTGAGGCAAAAAGAAGGACCTGTGGCTCTTTGTGATTAAGCCTACCATCCATATACTCCTTTTTGGCAATGTGGTGCCCCATACCTCCTTCGGTCGGATGTTCCACACATTCTGAAAGAGCATGATTCCAGCCCATCTTCTTCGCTGATTCCATTGTCCGCATACTTGAAGTAACTTTTCGAACTTCTTTCAACATTATATTGATCTTTTCCTCTTGTGATGGAGCATCGTCATTGCTACAGGATGTAGAAAATAATGCCAAAGAAGTAATTCCAAATGTCCATAAAACAACTATCGCTTTATGTAACCTAATCATAGATTTTAACTTTTTACAATTCATAATGGTATATTTTTTCCGCAAAGGAATAGTGAAGGAATTGTATGTAGTTATTGAAAATTGCTAATTTGATTGAATTAAAAATATAGAGGATACTCCTACTGAATTTTTTCTGGCGTTCTTTATCGGTTAGGGTGTTTTATCTTGTATCACTGCTATATCTTCCAAAAAACTGAATTATTGTTATTAGCTTTAGGAGTAGATATGGTAATAGATTATCAAACGACATATTTTTCAGAGGCTTCAGAAATAATAGATTGCGTTATTGATAGAGTGAAGCTGCAGAAAAGTCTTTTGGAGTATTGAAAAAAGGAGGTAAATACGTCGGTATTGCTTCATTATCAACACCAATTCCAGATGATTTATTGGGAAAATATGATGTAACCGCATCAAAGTTTCTATTTACATCCAATTCTACTCAGTTGGAAAAAATAGTTTCATTAGTAGAGCAAGAAAAGGTAACTATAATCATTGATAAAACTTTCCCATTGGATGAAGCGAAAAGGGCTTTGGAATATCAAAAAAAAAGGGACACTCCAAAGGCAAGAACATTCTTATGACTTAGTGAAACGACCTGTACTAGCAACCGATTGCAAATGAATCTTGGTGAATTATATATAGAATTTATTAGGTGCGTAATTCGGTGAGTAATTGCTAAAATAAAATTTATAAATGATTGATAATCAATATTTAAGATAATGAGTTGCAGTTCCTCTTTCTCCGCAAAAGGAAACCCATAACGAAAGTTATGGGTTTTTTGTTTACTTCGAAGAGGAGGAAGGAAACAAAAAATTTAACACGCTGAGCGGGTTATGGTTTCCGTGCTTGCCCGGGATTGCCTTTTGTGGATGCGCGAGTGGCAACTAGTGAATCCTGACGAGGCACGAGCGTAACGCTGGCATATTCAATTCAATTGCACTAACGAAGTGCAGTGGGTCTTTTTATATGGAAGGAAATAAAATATC
>TARA_R110002049_G_scaffold12791_1_pt1 | contig 16623 bp, 16 predicted proteins | sample TARA_R110002049 | Tara Oceans TARA_R110002049 (sample SAMEA4396941) | marine metagenome | biome: Polar Biome; feature: [SRF] surface water layer (ENVO:00010504); material: water (ENVO:00002006), including particulate matter (ENVO:01000060) such as... | depth 5 m | reverse complement strand
CCCTTGCTGCTACAGCTCCTCGTCCTATTCTGTGGGTTAACTTCGATCCTGACGGTACAAGTTCGCTTATGGATCAAGAAGATATTTATATTGCTGACTTCAGTATGGAATCACCTAACAAAGTAGAAACATTCAAACATGACAATGCTGGCGGTATCAAACAAGTACTTGACGAACATCCAGACATTCAAACAGTCGTGTTTGACTCAATTACTTCGTTTAACGAGATGGCTCTTAGACATGGCATTAACATGGTTAAAGGCGCATCAATGGAAATGCCTACTTTGCAAGGTTATGGCAGACGTAATAGTTACACCATGCAAGCAATCATGTCAGTTATTAGAGTTACAGGCGCACTTGATAAGCATGTTATTTTCATTGCACACGAAGACGTTCCCAAGCAAGACGAAATGACAGGCGCAGTTATGGTCAGTATCTTAGTCGGTGGTAAGATGCAATCAGAGATACCTATCAAACTGTCAGAAGTGTGGCACTTACAAGATACAGGGAAGGACAGAAAGATTACTATTCGTTCTTCCCGCCTTCGCAAGCCTATGAAGTCTCGGATGTTTGTTACTAGTGGAAATAGTGATTTCACATGGTCATTCGATCCCGAAACATGGACTGGCGATGGAATCGGAGAATGGTATAAGGCATGGGTAGATAACGGTGGTAAAAAGATTCCGCTACCCTAGCCGATTCACAATATATAGTAACACTAAGAATACTATCTACTAGATTATGGGGCTGTACTAGTAGGTAGGATACCACTATAATTATCAGTTCCATTAACACAAAACACAAGGAGAACTATTACTATGGAAGAACTATCAAGCATTATCGAGTTCAGTGTCGATCTCAAAAATCAAGAAGCTCCAGAGCCTCTACCAGCAGGGTCTTATACAGGTGTAATCAGAAAAGCAGAAGTTAAGGAAAGTCAGCGTGGTACTATGTACGGTGCTATATCTTTCCATATCGGTGCTGATCAATTCCCTGCAGACTTTAAGGACGGACCAGAAGACGGTCTTACTTTAGTTTATAGGCGTGTAGGCTTAGAAGATAACCCACAAGCTCGTTATGGTACTAAGCGTTTTATGGAGTCCATTGGCGCACCATTGAGCAAAAAAGTTGACGTTAACGAATGGGTTGGCATGGAATCAGCACTCGATGTTGTACATGACACCTACGAAGGCGTTACTCGTGCGGTTATTGACCGTGTTCGTGCAGCATAACAATGGCTGACGAAGTAAAAAGAAAAATAACTCGCACCGTAAAACCTGTTTACGCTGTGATGTCCGTAGAAGACAATGATGGTAACACTCTCCACCTAAGTAAGGAGAATGTTACTATTCATCAAGTTGTTAAAAATGCTGACGATTTGCTTGAGATAATGGACAGCGGTGGACTCCCTGCTGGTACATTTTACAAGCGTATTGCTCTAGCATAAGACCTTCCCCTGCTATCTATCAACCTTACTGTTGTTGGTGAACCGTTTCGGTAGTTCGATGACAGTATCGTTCATATAGGTAGTAGGGGATTTTTCTTTGTACGACACACATCCTTGACACACAAGGAAATACATGATATGCCTAACAACAACACGCACGACTGGCATCTAGCTACTGGATTTTGTATTCACTGTGGACTAGATGTCAACGACTTCTTAACAAACAAACAAAAATGTCACAGACACAAAAACGTAACGGCAATATCTCATCGTATAAGGAAATACAATGTCTTACGAACCCCCACTAAAAATAATGATTCCAACTCCAAATGAACTTCCACAAGGCTATGGTGTCAATTCCACAGGTAAAAGAGGAGGCAACCTAAGAGTTCGTTGTACTAATAAAGAGTATGACACGATTAAACATGAGGCAAGCCTTCTAGGAATTTCATTAGCCATGTTTACAAGATGGTGTGCTGTACATGTTGCAGCTAATCTTACAAAACACCGTAAGGCACGATCAACAAGCATGTATATCGGAGAAGAAGAAATTGAATTACCTAAATCAACAACAAACAAACGGAAAGGTAGTACCGCCAAAAGCAAATGAATTGGAACTCGATGATACTCAACGCAAAGCTATTAATGATTGTGTTAATCTTAATAAGCGCATCGTTGCTGTTACAGGTGCTGCTGGTACTGGTAAGACCACTATATTACAAAATGTCTACCGTCAACTCTACAAACAAGGTTGCGAAGTTATTTTATGCGCTCCTACAGGCAAAGCAGCAAAACGAATTACAGAAGCAACAGGCATACAAGCTTGTACTATCCACAGGTTGTTGGAGTATCCGCACCCCGGTGAATTGGATGAGAAAACTGGTAAGCCGTTAGTCACTACAGATCCTAAGAAAGACAGGAACAATCCCATTGATTACAAAGTTGTATTAGCTGATGAGTACGCTATGGTGTCAGTTGAAGTGCATCGTAATCTTCTTGATGCTTTGCCCAATGGTGGTGTTATTCGTATGTTTGGCGATGCTAACCAGCTTCAACCCATCGAAAGCAACAAGCGAATACAAAAAGAACCATCGTCCTTTCTAAAGATGCTAGAAAAGTTTGATGGCATTACTCTCGAAACTATCCACAGACAAGCTGACGACAGTAACATTATTTCTAATGGTCAACGTATCATCAAAGGTCAGATGCCACTACGCAAGGAAGACTTTGCACTTAAATTTACTGACACTCCTGTAGAAACAGTACTAGACTTTGTACAAGATAATCTAGCTGAAGAAATAGATTACGGTACTATTCACAATCAAATCATATCCCCTACAAAAGTTGGTTGGGTTGGTACAGAAGCTCTCAATGCAGCAATCCAACAACTACTACAACCAAGCACTAAACGTCATGTTACTGTTGATCGTCACAAGTGGAGTAACATAGAAGAACAACGACTATATGTAGGAGACAAAGTTATCTACACTGTCAACTGTTATCCACTCGAAGTGTTCAATGGCGAGACAGGTGTTGTGACAGAGTTTAGAGATAACGGTGACATCACCATAGACTTTGGCGACAAAGATGTAACTGTACCTGTATCATTAGAAATGCAAGGTCGGCATGGTACTTATTACATGAACCCACAAAAAGACTTAGACCTAGCGTATGTTGTTACCACACATAAATGCCAAGGATCAGAATATAATCGTATTTGCTACATCATGAACAGATCTAGATCATTCCTTCTCAATCGCAAAAACTTTTACACAGCAATCAGTAGAGCTAGAACACATGTGTCCATTATCACTGACCAACAAGCTATTAACCTTAGTCTACAAAAGAAAGGAGATAAATAATGGAAGAGTTTTCTGATATGTTAAGTGATAGACAAGAAACACATGGCAGAGCAGAGGATACATTCTTTGTTGGTGCAAGATTTGTATCAGCAATGTCTAACCAAATCAGTTTACAAGACAGAAGAGCGTGGCAATCACATGAGTATGCGGTGCTTAACATCTTACTTAAACTAGCTAGAATTATTTGTGGAAAATATTCTGCAGATCATTGGGATGATATAATTGGGTACGCAATACTAGGTAGAGACTTGCATAGGGGAGGTGATGGATCAAATGGAGAAAGTAACTGAAGGCTGGTTAATGCGTGAGTTTACTGCTCGTGCTAAAGCTTGCCAACTCGAAGTTGACTGTCTCGGTAGTGGTAAACTAGACAGTGAGATCTGTGTTATAGCAGAAGCTCCGGGTGAAACAGAATGCAAGATGTCAATGCCACTTGTCGGTGGTGCTGGTCGTTTGTTGTGGGATACGTTACGTCCATTCGACATTGGAAGATCAGATTGTTATGTAACTAATGTTGTTAAGAAACAAGTAGCACTATCTACCAAGACAGATGCAAGAAGCCCAGTCAAAAAGCCAGAGCTAGAACATTGGGAAGGCTTACTTCAATGGGAACTCGATCACTTACCTAATCTAAAGTATGTACTTGCACTCGGTAACTTTGCATTACAAGCACTCGTTGGTGAAACAGGTATTACTAAGTGGCGTGGTTCTGTGTTTGATTGCAAGGTTGGCAGAAAAGGTAGAGTCGTAAAAGTTATTGTCACTAACAATCCCGGACACATCATTCGTAGCCTAGCACTAGAGCCTATGTACAAGTTTGACATAGCAAAACTTAGGAGAGTAATGGATGGAAAGTTTAGACAACACAAGATTGACGGAATCATTAACCCAAGTTATGAAGAAAGTATCAAATTTATCGATAGCCTTAGTAGAGATAAACGTCCAATTGCATTCGATATCGAGATCATTGCAAACGAGACAGCCTGTATCGGATTCGCAAACAACCCTCACAGTGGAATCTGCATTAACTTCAGGGATGATAGAACCAACAGATATTCTATACCCGATGAACTCAGACTTAGGGAAGCAATACAATCTCTATTCAATGATAAAGAAAACAGATTCATAGCACAAAACGGTAGCTTTGACTGTGGTTGGTTGTGGTACAAAGATAGAATCAAAGTTCCTAAAGTGTGGTTCGACACCTTACTTGCACACCATACTTTGTATCCTCGTATGCCTCACAATCTAGGTTATCTTACAGCACAATACACAGACCATCCTTACTACAAAGACGAAGGCAAGACTTGGCGTGAAGGTGGCAACATCAATCAATTCTGGAATTACAACATCAAAGATTGTTGTATTACATGGGCTGTTCATGATGCTATAAGCAAAGAACTTAAAGCACAAAACTTAGAAGACTTCTTTTATTCACACGTTATGCGATTGCAACCTCATCTTGTGTCTATGCAAGTCGGTGGTATCCTCGCTGACATCAAGCTTAAAGACAAGATATCAGAAGAATTAAAGGAAGAGTTAGATGACAGACTTACAGACTTCCACTCTAGAGTCGTTGATCTTACAGACGATCCGCAATTTAGACCTAATCCTAACAGCCCTAAACAGCTTGGAGAATTATTCTTCAACTATCTCGGACTTGTCGGTAGAGGAGCAAGTACGAATGCAGACAACCGTAAACGAATGCAAGACAATGTTAGAACAACACCTGAACAACGTGAACTCTTAATACAACTAGACAAGTACAAAGAAGAACATAAGTTTTACAGTACCTATGCCACACAAAAAGTAGATCCAGACGGAAGAGTGCGCTGCGAATATAAACAATTTGGTGTTCAATCAGCTCCGGGTCGTTTGTCATCTAGTAAAGTAATGTGGGGTTCAGGTATGAACTTGCAAAACCAACCACATAGAGCATACCCTATGTTCATATGCGATGATGGTTATATGTTTAGTTACTTTGACTTACGACAAGCAGAAGCTAAAGTTGTTGCGTACCTATGGAATGTTCAAGGCTTAATAGAAAACTTTGAAAGGGCAGAACATGAAGATGGATTTGATGTCCATAGAGGCAACGCTGCAAGAATCTTTAAAGAAGAATACGATAACATCCCCGCCTCAGATTGGCACGATGATCTCACCCCTACTAAACGCTATCTTGGAAAGCGATGTGTACACGGTCTTAACTATAGAATGCAAGCACCCAAACTTGCAGAAGTGTGTGGTATACCGATTCAACAAGGTTACGAAGCATACGCCAGTTACCATCGGGCTTTCCCTGAAATACAACGAGGATGGGAAACCACAGTTAAAACTGTCAGAGAAGAACGTATGCTCTACACGCCCCTTGGAAGGCGGCTCATTTGGATAGAACGATTAACGGAGGAAAGTTTTGATAGTGTTATTGCTTTCGTACCCCAAAGTACAATCGGTGACAAAGTATCGAGCGTCATCTATTTGTGTCACGAAGATCCCGAATGGCCTAGCGATGCCCGAATGGTTCTCAACGTACACGATGCTCTCATTGCCATCCATAAACCTAGTGATGCTGTCACCGTGCAACGACTTATGAAGAAACATGCAGAAGCTCCTATAATGATTAAAGGTCAAGCAGTTAGTATAGGCACTGACTTAAAGCAATCAGTAGCAGGAAATGATGGAGTACATAGATGGTCTACATTGCAAGAGATTGGATAATCAGAAATAAGAATGATGACTCTTTTTGGAGCAACTCCTTGGGTTGGTCGATCTATTCAGCAGCCACCATCTTTACGCAAGAAGAACACGACAAATTCAATCTCCCCATTGAAGGGGAATGGGAACTTCTATGAACTATAAGAAGCTCATACCACCAGACACTTTCATCAGTGAGTACATGCAATACATGTCCTACGTTGAGACAGCAGAATCGTATGACTTCTGGTGTGCATTGTGGGCAATAGGAACAGGAGTTGGCCGTGACGTATATGTGGATCGCCCTAACAGTCCAGTTTATCATAATTGGTATATTATTTTGGCTGCTGAAGCAGGGACTACGAGAAAGTCTACAGCTATTAGCAGCATACTTTCTGTTATTGAAGGGACTGATTCCATACTTACCGGAAAGACAAGCCCAGAAAGTCTCGAACTTTATTTACATGACAGATGCAGAGAGGGTGGAACTGCTAAAGCGCATTTCGCAGTTAGCGAACTCGTCACAATACTTGGACGAGAAGGATACATGAGTACGATGCCCGGATTATTGACAGATCTTTATGACTGTCAGAAGTTACGAACAAGTCCGGGTACATTGCAGATGGGAGAGTTAGTGCAACGTGATGTATACGTTACATTCTTGTCAGCTTCTACTCCATCTTGGTTGGTCACTGCTATTAACCCTAGTGTTATTGAAGGTGGGTTTACAAGTAGAGTGATCTTTGTTGTTGATGATAACAGGAAACGTAGTATTGCGTGGCCTACTAAAAGGGAGGACGACCATCGTGGAAAGGTACATGAGTCATTCAATGAGACAATACAAGCAGCAAGAGATGTTTCCAGAATTGGAATCTCAGAGGGAGGACTTAAAAGATTTACTAGCTGGTACAATACAAGAGCTAGTCACACAGATCCTTTCCAGTCAGGATTTGAAGCTAGAGAAGACGACCACCTGTTACGAATCGCAAGTTGTCTTGCCATTAACGATGGTACAAGGGAAATACAAAGTAAGCACATTGGGTATGGAAGTAAGATTATCAATGAAGCTAAGAACCGTGCCAACTCCCTCTTTGGAGGAGACTTCAGCTACAGAGCCAAGTTGGTCGGAGGAATAGAAAAGGTTAGAGATCATTTAATTTCAGCAGATAGTGATGGCATCAAACATCATGAACTCCATAACAAAGTACAAAGACAACTAGATGCTAGTGAGTTTAAGATGTTGATGAACATCATGCATGAGTGTGGGATGGTGCAGATATTTAAAGTTAAGTCTGGTAAGTCTACTGGTACTTTTTACAGAGCAACAAAAGCTATCGAGAAGTTTGGGGTCTCGTCAGAAGTTCTCTCATCGTTAAACCTTTAGTAACATCAGGCCGTGTTTGATCTCTTGTAAGATCAATCTCAATATTTGCGTCATACTTGTCTGATAAATGCGCTGAAAACTTTTGCTCGAAATCATGTATAACACTTAATTGTATAGCTTTAAGTGATTGAATTTGTAATGTTAATGCATCCATCTTATCAAACTTTTGGCGAGTAGTACCAACATTAGGAGCGTTGCCCATTGCTGATAATTGTCTACGAATATCAGCAATGTCTTTGTCTAACTGTCCAATATTAGCATCAATAACACTAGCACTAGCAGCTAACTCTAATGTTATTGGATCATCTGGTATTGGTACTTGTCCTTCTATAAGTCTACCATTAGCAAAAGCAACTCCTCCACCAAGATATCCATTATTAAAAGCATTTTGTAGCTTCTTTAGATTATCTCTAGACGCAAACAAGTTTCTAGCAACTTCATCATTAGCATTAGGACGTAACGCCTTGCCTAATACAGGTTGTAAATATCTGGCAGAAGTTGCTAATGAAGTTCCAAATGCGTCTAAAGCTTTCTCAGCACCTTTAGCAATTGTACCTGTTTTATAATCTGTTCCTCTTTTTCCTGACATAAATGCTTCATGTACATTTATATACATAGATCCTGCAGCACCAAAAATATCTTGTATTACTGCTGCAACATTCCTGTCTATATCTCCTTGAGCATATCTTGTTTTTCCAGATTTCCTTGTTATCCGTTCTCCTCGTCCAAGAGGAATTGCTCGTAAAAACTCAGTAGATCTACCTCCTTCACCTTCAGAAGTAACTTCATTAGTAAAGCCTAATCTTACATCCATTCCTACATAAGAAAATGCAGCAGCAAGTGGTGGAGGAAGAGGTAAGTCAAGAACTCTAGCAAGAGAACCTAAGAACATTTCACGGTTTACTTTAGTAGCATCAATATCTTTCATGTCACCTTTATTAGATAAGTTAAAGATTGCATCAGCAGCTTCCATTGTAGTAGCTCTAAACAATCCCCACTCAGGTGAGACAGGAACTAGGATAGCTTCCCAAGGAGGTTTTCCGGGCCAAAAGAAAATGAAGTTATCGTTGCGTTGTTGTGTAGTAAATCCATTCCAATAGTAATCATCGTATGTCCACATTCTGCCTTTAGCATCAGGAAATGGATCACTAGATGCACTAAGTACAGAGTTGTAAGCCATCTCTGACATAGTAGGAACACCAATTAAAGCAGAAGCTCCAGCTATAAACTTCAAAGGATTACTTTTAAATGCTGAACCTATGCTACTCCAAGATTGTAACATGGCAGAAGAAAAAGGTACGCTTGCATTAAATGCTGTAGCAAATCCAGAAGTACCAATACGCCTCATATCTCCAGCATATGTCTTACTAATATCAACAGCATCTCTCGTTGTTTGTGCTAACTTTTTTGGACTCATAGTAGGATTTTCATCTAAAGCTTTACCTATATGTTTAAGCATAGCTCCATAAGCCGGACCTTCATGCCATGCACTATTCCAAGAAGCCCACAACTCTTTGACTAATCCTAGCTGGTCTTTTCCAAAATAATCTCTGCTAGATATACCAACCTTATTTAATATTTGTCGGACAGTTCCATCACCAGCATTATCTATCATTTGTTGTATAGTTTTATTGCCTACATTTCCTACACTAGTAACAGTACGTCCTGACTCTGTTCGCACTTGGTTAGATACTGCATTAATAAATCTTTTTTCTAATGCTCTTTCTAATTTTATCATAGCTTCAGAAGGAATATTACCAGCAGCTAATTGTCTAGAGATTCTTTTAGACAAGAACCGAGCAATTGCTCCTGATCCTCCCTCAACCATAAGTTTTGCAGTGCCTTTAAAAGAATCGCCAGTAGTTTTTAGTCCTGCCAACAGTCCTTCTCTAGCTGCTACGTTAACTGCTATTTGTTGTTGAGAAAATAAACCTGATATAGGAGCAAACACAGATAAGTCACCAGTAGTAAATCTAGTAAACAAGTTTTTCCAATTACTTAGTGCTTGTAACCCTACTCCAAGACGAGGATTAAGATCTAAAGCAGCTCGTAATCCTTTGTCAGGCACATGATATACTCTTAACTCTCCACCTTGATGAGCAATTTGAATCTCATCACCAAACTTTGTTTTCAAATCTTGTAAAGACTTTACATCACCAAAAGTTTCTTTTAGCGATCTGTTGCCAGCATACAATTCAAATGGCAAGCTATCTGGTTTATCTAGATTTGTTACTTTTCCTATGTATGCAGTATCTCTTCCACCAATTATTGCCTTTCCATCTTGATCTATAATAGCTTTAACAGTATCACCTTCACGAGAGACCTGTGCCAAGTTATCTAACAAATTGCCTTTGAAACTTTGTTCAGTAGCATGTGCCATTGTAGATACTACATACTGTTTCATACCTTGTATTGGATCTAACAATTCATCAGCATCTTGTAAGTTAAGATCTCTAGCACCAAACTCATCTGGCAATGATTGATCAGCAAGACGACCTTGTTTTGTGTTTACACCAAAATAGTTTCTAGCTAAGTTCTTAAAGAACTGTATCTTAGTCTTAGCATACAATGGTGCATATGCTAATCTATCTCCAGCAACATCTTTGAGTGTAGCTCTAGCTCTAAACGCTGCTGCAGAACCTTTTACTGTAGGATCAATGCCTCCTTTTAACACATCTTTATGTACTTGGAAGTCTAATAAGATATCCATAGTTTCTGAGTACTGATCCATTACACGTTTAACTTCAGGAATAGCTCGTGCCTGTTTAATTGTATCATCTAACGCTGTAGATTTTTTACTTGCTGCTGCAAATAACTTAGGATCAACTGATGCTAAATCTGTATTTTCGATTGTTGCTCTTTGTGTTTGAGCAATCATTGCTTCATTAAATAACTTACCGTTGTCTGGTCCTAACGCTAAGACATTAGCTTCTAATTGTGTAGGAGATGTTGGAGTCCTACCTTTAGGATCTATAAAGTCTTTCGGCAATGATCCAGTAAGATTAAAGTTTACTGCCATATCCACTGGATCACTGTGAGCATTAGATACAACTTTATCAACAGTGTTCTTTGTGTATCCTAAATTCTCTAAGGTTCTTTTGATTGCCCTTGCTTTATCAAACCCTTTCTCAGTTATAGCATCTACTGAAAACTTACCAGTATCTTTAACTTGCTGTCCTATAGGAGAGTTAGGATTAATTATCTCATTCTTTATTAAACTAGATCTTGCCCATTTAGCAGAAGCTCCAACTCCTAAAGCTGTTCCAGCAATAGTTGCCCAAAACTTTAGATCATCTTCCCATTCTTGTTCTCGTTGTACTTGATCGTTAATAGATTTTAGATCAATTAAATCTTGGTTCTCTTGTTCAGGAGGAACTACTCTAAACTCTCTAGGAGCAACTCTAAATCGTTCAGCAGCAACTCCTCTTGATCCGTAGGTACTTGCCCTTGGAAATCTTGGTGGAGCTGTTAAAGGATCAACTACATTTGGAACTTTTCTTGGTTGTCCAGTCATCGCTTCTTCAGAAAACAAAAGAGGAGAATCTGTGGCTGCTCTTATTCCTTGATCTAATCCAAGACCTATTCCTCCTTGTAATGCAGCTCTTCTTCCAAAACCTTTTCCTGTTTTAACAGCAGGAGTTAACACATTAAATGTTCCTCTAGCTAATCTAGCTAATCGTCCTGCATTTGCTGCAGCAGCTAATCCCGGAATAGGAGCAAAACTTCCAACGAGTCTAGCTGCTTGATCTTCTGTAGATACTGGTTCTTGTATTCCAAGAGCTTCATTTACAGATTCTCTTGCACCAACACCAGCATCAAGAAGTGCTTGGTCAATTCCTTCATCAGTCATTGCAGATGCAAAGTTTTCTTTAAAGCCTTTATCACCAGTAAGAGTGTTATATCCAGCTTGAATGCCACTACCAGCTAATCCAGCTAATGCAGGAAGACCTGTAACTATGTCAGTTAAACCAGCTATACCTTGTTTTATGGGATTAGACACACGTTTGTTAGTAGTAATATCAGGTTCATCTACTACTTCAAATTCTTTAGGAACAACCTTAAACTCTTTTGGCATTACCTTATTCTGTCTCTTGTATGGTTCTAGTCACACCATCAATGTCTATTTTAAGTGCCGGACCGCTACCATCAATCTTTTGCTCTATTCGTGGATTAGTAATTTTTGAATTAGGAAACTGTCTTTGTATAGAATTAAACGCATCATTTAATAGATTATCTGATATTTTTTTTGCTAAAGGAGTATCTTTTTGTTTAGCTTTTGTACTTTTTGTATCTTCTACTGCTACTAGTCCAATGTCAGCACCACCCGGAGTCTGTAAACCTTTACGTTTTTGCTCGTCTTTTCTTTCTGCCTCTGTTCGTGCCATTGTTGTGGCACTAGTTTCTCCTGTACCCCTCAAAGGTAATGTAGGAAGATCTTTAAGTGTAGCATTTCTAAATGGTGCTGGAGAGACTCCCATTTTAGCTAATCCCGGACCGCCTCCAAAAACACTACCAATGTCCAAAGTTCGAAGTATTTGTTGATTACTAGGAGTACGAGCTTGTTGTGCACTAAATCCTCTAGGAATAAGTTTCTGTTCTAAGTTAGCTAGATTAGTTGCTGCAGTTCTGTCCATAGCTCCACGTTGTTGCATACCAGTAATAGCACCTTTAGTTTGTAAATCTTGTAAGGCTTTGTTTGGAGCAGGAGCTTTCTGAAATTGATTAACCATTCCAAGAATTTTTAGGGGATCTATCTCAGCCATTATCCTGTCACTCCTGCTCTCTGATTACCTAACACTCGCAAAGCCTCTAAGAAGTTTTTGTTATCTTCTCTACGTTGTTCTTGTGCTTGTAATTGGTTGATAATACCACCAGCAGCTTGGAACGGAATAGCACTTGCAATGTCAGGTACAGTAGTTCTTGGAGGAGATTGTGCTATAACATTAGCAGCAGTACCTCCGGGAGTGCCAGTTGTATATGCAGGAAGAGCTACTTGTGGTTGGTTAACATTTAACTGTTGTCCTAACAATGCTAAGTCTGCTTCTCTAGCTTTGTTAAATAAATCAAGAGCTTGTGTCTCTCCTCCTAAACGGTTGCGATCAGCAAATCTACCTATAGCATCTACAGTCTCACCTTCAAACTGTGATCCGGGCAGTTGTATTCCTCCACTTGTTCGTTGTCGAGAAGTTATAAGATCATCTAATCCCTTTTGAAATTGCCCCATTTGTAATGCGTTATCTCTTTCTACAACACTTCTAGCATCTGCTAATGTAGGAAGAGTAAAACCAAAGTCTTGTCCAGCTTGGTTAAGTCGTGCTGCTCTATCTAAATCTCCACTAGATAATGTGCTTCTAGCTTTAGCAGCATCAGCAGCTCCCGGTTGTGTAGTTTGAAATCCACCAGAAGGAGTTCTACTTATTTCTCCAAAAGCAGTACTACCTTGTAATGCATCAAGACCTCGTTGTTGATTAGCAGCTTGAGCAGCTATATTTGCAGCAGTAGATCTTTGTTGTGCTTCATTAGCTTCTTGTGCTGTTTGTCCTCCAACTAGTCCACCAAGTATTGTTGAACCTATTCCGTCAAATAATCCCATTAGAATGCTCCACTTCCTCTTGACCGCAAACCTCTTCTATTTCTAGCTGCAGTAGATCCTAATTCTCTAGCAGCTATACTATCTAAGAAGCTTTGATTTTGTCCTTGTCCTGATACAACGCCTTGCGCTCTACCAGCAGACTGTAATGCTCCACTAACATCAAATAGTGGCTCACTACCTAATGCTCCTCTAATGTCTGGTTCTAATTGTCTTTGTTGTTGTTCTACAAGTCCACTTCTTTCTGCACTAAATGGAGACACATCAAACAACTCATCTCCTAGTTTGTAACCACCAGCTTGTTGTTCAGCTCTATCTCGTACATCTTGTATATTAGATTGATATCCACCAAGCACTCCTTGTCCAATTTCTCTAACTCTTTCTTGTGCTTGTGGTACTTGTGATTGAATAAACTGATTAGCAGTTCTACCACCAGTAGGATTAAGATTACCTCTTGCACCAAAACGACTTATCTGTTGTTGCGCTGGTGCTTGTCGTTCTTGCACAATACTATCAATGATGTTGTCATCTAAAGATTGAAATGCATCTCCCGGAAATGCTGTAGAGATGTCTTGTCCAAAAGATTGTCTTCGTAATCCTTCTTCTTCTCCTAATATGTTTTGTCCGAGGTTTGGATTATCAAATACAGTATCAAACTGTTGTTGTGTTACATCTGGTCCAAGAGCTAAGTTTTCTCGTTCAATACCAGATGCAAGTATCTTATTAAACTCTTCTTGGCTAAGTCCAGGATTTTGTACATCAGCAATAAGTCTATCAAATGCACCTTGAGACAACCGATTACGAGCTTCTTGTTTAAGGTATTGTATCTGTATAGGAGTATATCCTTGGTCAGCTAATAATTGATCAGCTTCAGGAGTGTTAGCTAGTAATGCTTGGTTAAGTGTAAAAGATGTAGCTCCTCCAATAAGACTAGCTGTCGGTCCGGGACTTAGTGTACCAGAAATAAGACTAGAACTTAGGTTTGGTTTATTAAGAACAACATCTCCTAATTTATCTAAGACATCTCCAGCCCTTCTAAAGGTTGTCTCTGCCCCTTCTGTAATTCCTCCAAAGCCAAGATCTCCTTCAGGAACAAACTTAGATACTAGTGGTTGTAATGCTTCATCACTTTTATTAAGCGCACTTCCAATTGCCATATCTGATGCACTAAGACCAACAGGATCAGCAAAAGGTGCGCTAGAAAATGCTCCAGTTCCTGCAGTTCCTTCAAGAGATGGGAAATATGTTCCTGTTGTTCCAGCTCCAGTAGGCAAACTAGGAGGCGCACCACTTACAGCAGCTTGTGTTCCTGCTAAACTTCTAGCAACACTTGATCCAATATAACTAGTAGCACCAGCCATTAATGCATCTTTAAAACTACCGCCAGTTGCTTTAGTTACAGCAGCCGAAGCTAACGCAACACCTAATGGCTGCATTCCCGGAATTGTACTAACAATTGCTGGTACTGCAATTTTTACAACAGTCTTAATAAATCCACCGTATCCCATTACATTGCTACTTGTGCTTGGGCATCTCTGCCTTGTACAAACCTAACAATAGCATCTAATCTAGACGCTACTTGTGGAGGTAACTCAGTTCTAAGTTGATTACCTATTCGTGATCTTTCTGGTTCTGGTATAGACATAAACAAATTAACAAGCGTTGTAAGTTGTTCTTTACTTAAAAACTGCATTGGATCAAGATTAGGATCTTGTATGTCAGCTTGATCACTTACTGTCATAGGATCAAAAGCTTCATCTAAGAATCCTAGATCATCAGCTATTCCCATCAATTCATTTACAAATGCTCCGGCTGCTCCTCCTCCTTCAGTTAAAGGAGCAATTTGCTGCCTAAAACCATCAGTAGGTTGCTCTTGCATTGGAGGTTGCATCGGACTTAATTCGGGGGGTAACTCTGCCATAACTTATCCTAACAGATAACCAACAATAAGGCCAATAATCAAACCACTACCAGTACATATATAATGTTTCTTCATTACTGCAGTCATATCATTAAGTTTAACTAATAACTTTTTCATTTCTTACTCCTTAAACAACGATCCCCAAACCACCATAACACGCTTGACGAGGACATATAAATAACACTTGCTTCTATTGTAGCTTTGCCACCAATATCTGCTGAAAAATATAAGATTCCCACTAGAATAATGAGACCAAGAGTAAGAGTAGGGCGCACCAAACGTAACACGTTAGCGACCCACATACTACTTGGACCACCCATAGAGTCGTGCGAGTAGGATGCCATTCGCATATTAGCATCTGCATTAGCTTCTGCCATTGCCATTTCTCTCTCATTCTCTTCTGCGCCAATTTCATTTTGTAGCCTAAGCATTTCAATCGTTCGTCCATGCTCTTTGTCAGCTTTCTTTTCTTCAACCCAATAGTCAACAAAGCCAAACATTTTGCCAATAACACTGCCAACTATTCCGGTAGCTCCCCCAGTTAAAACTGTACCTAATAACTCAAACATTCCATTTCTCCCTACCCCATGAGGCTCTCTTTGGTCTTCTATCAATATGTAAAAAGGTTCTGTAGTATCCAAAACCTGTAAACCCTTGTTCTAATGCAAGCTTTTCTAATAACATTTTATCCTTGTTTACTATAGAAAGATCACATGCATCACCAAACAGATGTCTACTCCTAACAGCTCCACCCACTTTAGCATTATGGTACTTTGATCTGTAAGCACTTAGCACTGTTAAACTAGATCCAAAAGCAGACCTAAGAAGTTCTAAGTGATCTAAGAATGATTCATCAACATCTAATGAGCCTGTACCTCTACAAGCTAATTCCTTTGGAGAAAAGTATTTCCAAGGCCAAGCTGCCCACGTTTGTGGTACTTCTTTCCAATGTTCAAAGACTTTATGCATTATCCTACCTTTGGATGTTTGTTATTGTGCATAGAAGCATTAGCATTAATCCTACTCTCAGCAACTTTAACTCTTGCTATCAAGTCTGCCATTTCTCTGTGTTGTTTTTCGAGTTGTGCTGGCGACAAGATGTGTCCAAGTATAGTTATTTGATGCTGAAATACAGCAGTACTTGATTCTGCAGTATCTAATCTCTTATTAACAGACTCTAGCTCATCGTTAATCTTAGCTAAATCTTGTATAACTCTTGCTAATTGGCTTTTAACTACTGCATACCCACCAGCTATAGTTGCTACGAGCATTAGACCTTGCATTGCGTGTGCGCCAGTTAATTCCATGATGTCAAAGCCTTAATAGTATTGTAGTAACCAATAAATAAATCCTGATAAAACTAAAACTAACAGTATTCCTTTACCAACTTCTAACCAAAATTCTTTTCGTTGCCTTTTTGTAGCTAATATACGTTGTTGGTGTTCGTATTCTAATCTTTCTTGCTTTTCTAATCTCTTTCTTCTTATCTCTAGTATCTTATCCCACGTTCCTTCACCCCATTTAACGTCTAACTTAACGCCAAGTCTCCATAACTCAATTTTAAGAGCCTTTGCATCTGTAACTTCTTGTACTATTGCACCTAAGTTAGTAGATTCTCCATCTGTATTGTCTTCAAACTTTTCTAATTGTTTGTTTATTCTTGTTTCTGTCTTACCTTTTGGCTTGGCTGCCTCTTTTTTCTTAGCTTTATCACTTAAATTAAGT
>TARA_R110002049_G_scaffold164261_2_pt1 | contig 16637 bp, 13 predicted proteins | sample TARA_R110002049 | Tara Oceans TARA_R110002049 (sample SAMEA4396941) | marine metagenome | biome: Polar Biome; feature: [SRF] surface water layer (ENVO:00010504); material: water (ENVO:00002006), including particulate matter (ENVO:01000060) such as... | depth 5 m | reverse complement strand
GACCACTGCACCTGGGCGCTGCTGGGTGGCATCGATCCTGAAGGGGGCTTCCGTACCTTCCTGGTGCCGCGTACCGACTATCGCATCGAAGACACCTGGCACGTGATGGGCCTGCAGGGCACGGGCTCCAAGGATATCGTTGTGGAGGACGCATTTGTGCCCGAGTACCGCACACACAAGGCGGTGGATGGCTTCCTCGGCACCAACCCCGGTGTCACCGCGGACAGCGCGCCGTTGTATCGCCTGCCCTGGGCCCAGCTGTTTGTGCGTGTGGTCTCCACACCGGCGATTGGCGCAGCCCGCGACGCGCTCGACCTGTACCGCCAGATGGTGGTGGGCAAGGCCAGCGGTGACGTGACCAAACTCGCCGCAGACACTGGCACGCAGGAACGGATTGCCGCCGCAATCACCAGCATCGATGAAATGGAGGCGATCCTGTTCCGCAACTTCGATCGCATGATGGCCCAGGTGACAGCCGGGGAGGAAGTGCCGGTGTTGGAGCGCATCAAGTACCGCTATCAGGCATCGCTGGTTATCGAGCGCTGTATGGCCGTGATCGACAGCCTGTTTTCCTCGGCTGGCGGCAGCTCGGTGTTCCTAGGCAGTGAAATCCAGCAACGCTTCCTCGATATCCACACCGCGCGGGCCCACGTGGCCAACAACCCCACGTCGTTCGGCCGCAATCTCGGCGCCGTACTGCTGGGCGCCGACAGCACGGACTTCTTCGTCTAGGGGCGTCGTCACTGGCGCAGGGAGTGAATTTGCCCGCCGATTGGCGGTGACTCCCTGCGGGCTAATCCCGTACAATGGCGGGCTTTCAGAAAGCCTCTCCCGGAGCCCGCCCCAGCATGCTGATATTGCGTGGAACCTCGGCCCTGTCCCCTTTCCGCCGGGACAAGCTGACGCAGAAACTAGCCGCCATCGACCCTGCCATTCACCTGCATGGCGGTTACTTTGTCCACTTCGCACAGCTTGGCGACGAGCTTTCCCCTGAACGTGAAGCACTGCTGAAACAACTGCTCGGTGAGGTGCCGGAAACCCCTGCGGCGCCGCAACAGGGAGAGTTGATGCTGGTGGTGCCCCGCCCGGGGACCATTTCACCCTGGTCGAGCAAGGCCACGGACATTGCCCACAATTGCGGCTTTGCCGAGCTGCGCCGGCTGGAGCGCGGTGTTGCCTGGTACCTGACCCTGCCGGCGGGGTTGCCGGCGGCCAGCCACACTGCGGTGCAGGCATTGCTGCACGACCGCATGACGGAAAGCGTGCTGCCCAGCCTGGAGGCGGCCAGCGCCCTGTTCCGCGAGCAGTCGCCGACCGCGTTGTCTACGGTGGATATCCTGCAGGGTGGTCGCGCAGCGCTGGAGACGGCCGATGCCAACCTCGGGCTCGCCCTCGCGGATGACGAAATCGACTATCTGCTACAGGCGTTTACCGGCCTTGGCCGCAACCCCAGTGATGTCGAACTGATGATGTTTGCGCAGGCCAATTCCGAGCACTGCCGCCACAAGATCTTCAATGCCAGCTGGACGATTGACGGGGTAGAGCAGGATCACTCGCTGTTCGGCATGATTCGCAACACCTATGCCTGCGGCGGCGAGGGCGTACTTTCCGCCTATTCCGATAACGCCGCGGTCGTGGCCGGTCATCACGCGGGGCGCTTCTACCCGGACCCGCAAACGGCGGAATACGGTTTTTCCCAGGAACCCGTGCACCTCCTGATGAAGGTGGAAACGCACAATCACCCCACAGCGATTGCACCGTTCCCGGGCGCCGGCACCGGTGCCGGTGGCGAAATTCGTGACGAGGGCGCGGTGGGGCGCGGATCCAAGCCGAAGGTGGGGCTGACCGGTTTTTCCGTGTCCAACCTGCAAATCCCCGGGTATATCCAGCCCTGGGAGTCGGATTACGGCAAACCCACCCGCATTGTGTCAGCGCTGGACATCATGCTCGAGGGCCCCATCGGTGGCGCCGCCTTCAACAATGAATTCGGCCGTCCCAATCTCTGCGGCTACTTTCGCAGCTTCGAACTGGATGTGCCCGGTGTGTCCGGCGTTGAGCGGCGCGGTTACCACAAGCCCATCATGATCGCGGGTGGCTACGGCAACATCCGGGAAGAGCACGTGCAGAAGGGTGACTTCGCCCCCGGAGCGCAACTGATTGTGCTGGGCGGCCCGGCCATGCTGATTGGCCTGGGTGGCGGCGCCGCTTCCTCCATGGCCAGCGGTGCCAGTGCAGAGGACCTCGACTTCGCTTCGGTACAGCGCCAGAACCCGGAAATGGAGCGCCGCTGTCAGGAAGTGATCGACCGTTGCTGGCAGCTGGGCGCTGAAAACCCGATCGCCTTTATCCACGATGTGGGGGCAGGCGGTCTGTCCAACGCGCTGCCCGAGCTGGTCAAGGATGGCGGCCGCGGTGGCCGCTTTGCGCTGCGCAACGTGCCCAACGATGAGCCCGGCATGGCGCCACTCGAGATCTGGAGTAACGAGTCACAGGAGCGCTACGTACTGGCGGTTGAGCCGGCACAGCTGCAGCGCTTTGAGGATATCTGCCGGCGCGAGCGCTGCCCCTATGCGGTGGTTGGTGAGGCCACGGCGGAGCAACACCTGACGCTGGAAGACAGCCATTTCGGCAATGCGCCGGTGGATCTGCCCATGTCTGTACTCTTTGGCAAACCGCCGAAAATGCAGCGCGAGGTGACCCGACACCCGTTGTCGCTGCCGCCCCTGACCCTGGATATGCCCGTGCGCGAAGCGGTGGAGCGTGTGCTGCAACTGCCGGCGGTGGCGAGTAAACAGTTCCTCATTACCATTGGCGACCGCACAGTGACCGGTATGGTGGCGCGCGATCAGATGGTGGGCCCCTGGCAGGTGCCCGTGGCGGACTGCGCGGTCACGACGGTGTCCTATGACAGCGTGTTGGGCGAAGCCATGGCCATGGGCGAACGCAGCCCGCTGGCACTGGTGGACGGGCCGGCGTCCGGACGCATGGCGATCGCTGAAGCCATCACCAACCTGTGTGCGGCGCCCGTGGCGGCACTGGCGGATATCCGTCTCTCCGCCAACTGGATGTGTGCCGCCGGTTACGGTCGTGAAGACGAAGTGCTGTTTGACACGGTGCGCGCCGTGGGTATGGAGCTGTGCCCCGCACTGGGTATTACGATCCCGGTGGGCAAGGACTCGATGTCCATGCGCACCACCTGGCAGGCGGACGGCGAGCAGCGCGCAGTCACGGCGCCGGTGTCACTGGTGGTGTCCGCTTTTGCGCCGGTCACTGACGTGCGTCTTGCCCTGACCCCGGAATTGTCGACCGACGCCGATGCTGAACTGTGGCTGCTGGACCTGGGCCGCGGCGCGGGCCGTCTCGGAGGGTCCGCGCTGGCACAGGTCTACGGCCAGGTGGGTGAGGATGTCCCGGACATCGACCGGCCCGCGGATCTGGCGGCGTTTTTTGCTCTGGTGCAGGCGTTGCTGCAGGCCGGCAAGCTGCTCGCCTATCACGATCGCTCTGACGGCGGTCTGCTCACCACGGTGCTGGAAATGGCCTTTGCGGGCCGCTGCGGCCTGGAGCTGGACCTCGCGTTCCTTGCCGGCACGCCGCTGCAGCAGTTGTTTGCCGAAGAGGCGGGCGCTGTGCTGCAGGTTGCGGCGCAGCACGTGGCGGCGCTGCGCGAGCAGGCGGCGGCGCTGGGCCTCGCGGATTGCCTGTTCCCGCTGGGGCGCGCGGTGCCGGGCGAGCGGGTGGTTATACGCTCCGCGGGGGATGTGGTGCTGGATGTCCAACGCAGCCGCTTGCAGGCAGTGTGGGCGCGCACCAGCTTCGAGATTGCCCGCTTGCGCGATAACCCGGAGTGCGCGGAGGAAGAGTATCAGCGCGTGCTGGAGGAAGACCCGGGGCTGTCTGCGCACGCCACGTTTGATCCCGCCGAGGACATCGCGGCGCCCTACATCAATCGTGGGCTGCGGCCGCGCGTGGCGATTCTGCGCGAGCAGGGCGTCAACGGCCACGTCGAGATGGCGGCGGCCTTTCACCGGGCGGGTTTCACGCCGGTCGATGTGCACATGAGTGATCTGCTGGCTGGCAGGCGTAAGCTCGCCGAATTCAAGGGGCTGGCCGCCTGTGGCGGCTTCTCCTATGGCGATGTGCTGGGCGCCGGCGCCGGCTGGGCCAAGAGCATTCTCTTCAACAGCGCGCTGCGCGACCAGTTCGCCGTGTTCTTCGCGCGGGAAGACAGTTTCACCCTGGGTGTGTGCAACGGCTGCCAGATGGTTTCGGCGCTTGCGGAGCTGATTCCCGGCGCAGGCCATTGGCCGCGTTTTGTGCGCAATCGCTCCGAGCAGTTCGAGGCCCGCCTGGCGCTGGTACGGGTGGAAGAGAGCCCCTCGGTGTTGCTCGCTGGCATGGCGGGTTCGTACCTGCCCATCGCTGTGGCCCATGGCGAGGGGCGCGCCGAATTTGCCCGGGCCGAGGGCGCAACGCAGTGTGACGCCGGGGGTGCTATCGCCCTGCGCTATCTGGAGAACGACCTGTCCGTGGCGCAGCGCTACCCCGCCAACCCCAATGGTTCGCCGCTGGGCATTGCGGGCCTGGCCAGCCTCGACGGGCGCGCAACGATCATGATGCCGCACCCGGAGCGGGTGTACCGGAGTGTGCAGCACTCGTGGGCACCAGCAGGGTGGGGTGAAGACGCGCCCTGGTTGCGGTTGTTCCGCAACGCCCGCCACTGGGTCGGCTGACGCGGCCCCTTGTGACCCCCCTTTGATTCCTTATAATGACCGACTTTCCATTCCCGGCAAGGGTGCGCGACGAGCGCACCGGCCGAGGCCCGGTCTCCTGTTAGAGCCTGATTATGTTGAATAAGTATCCATTGTGGAAATATCTCCTGGTGCTGGCTGTGCTGGCGATCGGCTTGCTCTATGCCGCGCCCAACCTGTACGCGCCGGATCCGGCCCTGCAGATCACGGGGGAGAGCAGCGCCCAGATCATCGACGAGCGCACTCTCAGCCGCGTCACCGGCGCGCTGGAAGAGGCCGGCATTGAGCATTTCGGCGAAGTTATTGATCCGGGCGGTCGCAACGCGCTGGTGCGCCTCGGCGATGCGGAGCAGCAACTTATCGCGCAGGCGAGGGTGCAGCGCGCCCTGGGCGACGGCTTCATTGTGGCACTGAACCTGGCGCCGACTACGCCTGAATGGCTCAGCGACCTGGGCGGTCAGCCCATGAAGCTGGGTCTGGATTTGAGCGGCGGTGTGCACTTCAAGCTGGAGGTGGATGTGGATGCCGCTATGGAGCGGCGGCAGGAATTCTACGAAACCGCGATTCGCCGCGCACTGCGTGACGAGCGGATCCGGGGCATCGTCGGGCGTGAGGGAGATTTGTCGGTCACGGCGCGCCTGCGCAGCGAAGAAGACCGCGAGAGCGCGCGTACACTCATCGCTGATAACCACCCTGAACTGCTGCTGGAGCGCGGCGGGGAAGGCGAGAACTGGACCATCACCGCTTCCATGACCGAGCAGATGCGCACGGAAATTGCCAATTACGCGGTGTCGCAGAACCTGACCACGCTGCGCAACCGGGTCAACGAACTGGGAGTGTCGGAGCCGCTGGTACAGCGCCAGGGCCAGAGTCGCATCGTGGTGGAACTGCCCGGCATTCAGGACACCGCGGAAGCGAAGCGGATTCTGGGCACGGTGGCTAACCTCGAATTCCGCCTGGTGGCGAACCTGGACGCGCCGGAGTCGGAAAAGCAGCGCTTCGAATACCGCAGCGAAGACCGCGCCGGCTCCTTTGAGTGGCTGGAGCGCGACATCATCATTACCGGTGAGCGCGTGGCGAACGCCCAGGCCAGCTTTGACGAGAACGGCCGCCCCAACGTACAGATCAGCCTCGATGGCGAGGGTGGCACGCTGATGTCCCGAGCTACGCGCAACAACGTCAAGCGGCGCATGGGTGTGCTGTTTATCGAACGCAAGTTCCGCACCCGCTACGAACTGCAGGAGGATGGCAGCGAGAAAGCCGTTCAAATCCCTTACGACGAACGCAAGTTGCTCACCGCACCGGTGATTCAGTCCGCACTCGGCGCCCAGTTCCAGATCACCGGGCTGGACAGCCCGCTGGAGGCTTCCGAGCTGGCGCTCATGCTGCGTGCAGGTGCGCTGGCGGCACCCATCTCCTTTGTTGAAGAGCGCACGGTAGGCCCCTCTTTGGGTGCCGAGAACATCCGCCTGGGCGTGAAGTCGGTGCAGTTTGGCCTGGCTCTGGTGGTGTTGTTCATGATTCTCTATTACCGCGTGTTCGGTGTTATTGCCGTGGTCGCGCTTGCCGCCAATCTGGTGTTGCTGGTGGCATTCATGTCGCTGATCGGCGCCACACTCACCTTGCCCGGCATTGCGGGTATCGTGCTCACGGTGGGTATGGCGGTGGACGCCAACGTGCTTATTTTCTCGCGAATACGTGAGGAGCTGCGCGATGGGCGCTCGCCGCAAATGGCTATTCACTCGGGCTACGATGCCGCGCTGTCGACCATTCTCGATGCCAACATCACCACTCTGATCGTGGCGGTCATTCTCTATGCAGTGGGCACCGGTCCGGTCAAGGGCTTTGCGGTCACGCTGTCGGTGGGCATTGTCACGTCGATGTTCACGGCCATCGTCGGTACGCGGGCGCTGGTGAACCTGTACTACGGTGGGCGCAAGGTGAGAACCCTGTCCATCGGGGGAGTTTGAGTATGAAAGTGATCAACTTCATGGGCCAGCGCAAGCTCGCCATGGCCGTCTCCGCGGTGCTGCTGCTGGCCGCCATTTTCAGCCTCTCCACGCGGCAGCTGAGCTGGGGGCTGGACTTTACCGGCGGCACCCTGGTTGAGGTGCACTACAGTGAATCTGCCGATCTGAGCGCGATCCGCTCCACACTTGACGGCGGCGGCTATGCCGGTTCCATTGTGGTCAGTTTCGGTACCGACCGCGACGTGCTGATTCGCCTGCCCCAGGGGCATGCCGACACCGACGGCACCGCATTGGTACGGCTGCTGGAGGATACCTTTGAGGGGACCGTCGAATTGCGGCGCATTGAGTTTGTCGGCCCGCAGGTTGGCGACGAGCTGCGTGAGCAGGGTGGCCTCGCCATGCTCATGGCGCTGGGCATGGTCATGCTGTATATCGGTTTCCGCTTCCAGTTCAAGTTCGCCGTGGGGGCGGTGGCGGCACTGGCGCACGACGTCATCATCACGCTCGGCTTTTTCTCCATCATTGGCCTGGAGTTTGACCTCACGGTACTGGCGGCGCTGCTGGCGGTGATCGGCTACTCGCTGAACGACACCATCGTGGTGTCGGACCGGATTCGCGAGAACTTCCGCAAGCTGCGCAAGTCCGACCCGCTGGAAGTCATCAATATTTCCCTCTCGGAGACCCTCGGGCGCACGCTGGTCACCTCATTGACCACGCTGCTGGTGCTGGTTTGCCTGGCGCTGCTCGGCGGCGAGATGATCAAGGGTTTCGCTATCGCCCTGTTGGTGGGCGTGGTGATCGGTACTTATTCTTCTGTATACGTTGCCGCGAGTGTGCTGGTGCTGATGGGTGTGAGCAAAGAAGACCTGATGCTGCCAGTGAAGGAAGGGGCGGAACAGGACGACCTGATGCCCTAGCGGTGCTCGCGTGCCGGGGCGTATGAAGCGCCCCGGTGATGCCGGCGATCATCGACACGCGGGGCGCCCACGAGAAAGTGACAGCGGTGGCGCCGCTGCCCGGTGGTTTCTTATTTACCCAGCAGGGGTCTGGTCGTTTGCAGCACGGCCTTGAAGCACTTCGGGTTGCCGCAGACGATGTTGCCGGACTCCAGGTAGTTATCGGAACCATTGATATCGGCGACCAGACCACCGGCTTCACGCACCAGCAGGGCGCCCGCCGCCATGTCCCATTGCGCCAGGCCAATTTCCCAGAACGCATCCAGGCGGCCGGCGGCCACATAGGCCAGGTCCAGTGCTGCTGCGCCTGCCCGACGGATGCCCGCACACTGGCCGGCGAGCACTTCCAGACTTTTGCTGTAGGCGCCGAGGTGCTGGTCGCAATGGTCTTTGAACGGGATGCCGGTGCCCAGCAATGCGCCGTCCAGTGACGTGCGGCTGCTGACGCGGATGCGGCGGCCATTGAGCTGTGCGCCGCGGCCGCGGGAGGCGGTGAACTCCTCGCGGCGTACCGGGTCCACAATGACCGCGTGTTCCAGCTTGCCACGGTACAGGCAGGCGATCGACACCGCATAGTGCGGTATGCCACGCAGGAAATTGGTGGTGCCGTCCAGCGGGTCAATCACCCAGCGGTATTCGGCGTGTTCGTCGCCGCTGAGGCCGCTCTCTTCACCCAAAATGGCGTGCTCGGGGTAGGCCTTGCGCAAGTGATAGATGATTTCGCGTTCGGCGTTGCGGTCCACGTCCGATACGAAGTCATTGACGTTTTTTTCCTGCACATCAATCCGCTCGAGTTCGTCGGAGGCACGGACGATCTGTTCGCCGGCTTTGCGCGCGGCGCGCAGCGCGATTGTGACCATCGGTTGCATAGCGGTTTCCTGGGAGTGCGTGTTTTGGGGCGCGCGATTATAACAGCACATCAGGGCCTGATCCTACCGGCAATCTGCTACACTTGCGCGCTTTTACAGGCAGCGCGTGTGCGCATGATTGGGCCATGAATCTCGACAATATTCGTATCGTGCTGGTGAACACGTCGCATCCGGGCAACATCGGCGGTGTGGCCCGGGCGATGAAAAACATGGGGCTTTCGCGGCTGGTGCTGGTGGAGCCGCGCCAATACCCGGATGAGCAGGCCACCTGGCGTGCAGCCGGTGCACTGGACGTGCTGGAAGCGGCGGTGGTGTGCCCAACACTGGATGAAGCCATTGCCGACTGCCAGTTCGTGGTGGGCACCAGTGCCCGTGAACGCCGCATACCCTGGCCTCTGCTGGATCCCCGGCGTTGTGCCGAGCAGGTTGCGGCTCGCGCGGGCGACGAGCAGGTCGCTTTGCTGTTCGGGCGTGAGGACCGCGGGCTGACCAATGACGAGCTGCAGCGCTGCAACCTGCACCTGCACATTCCCTCTGATCCGGCCTACAGCTCGCTGAACCTGGCGATGGCGGTGCAGATTGTCTGCTACGAACTGCGCATGCTGCACCTGGCGGGCAGCCTGCCCGCAGTCGCCGAGGGCCAGTGGGACGCCCCGTTCAGTACCGCGCGGAACATGGAGCGCTTCTACGAGCATCTGGAAGAAACGCTGGTGGGGATCGGTTTTCTCGACCCGGCCGCACCCCGGCAGTTGATGGTGCGCCTGCGGCGGCTGTACGGGCGCGTGCGGCTGGACGAAATGGAGCTGAACATCCTCCGCGGCATCCTCACCGAGACCCAGAAATACCTGCCCGATGCCGGCAGCGACCCCGGGCGCAGTGGCACGGGCGGCGCCGCGGACAAAAGTTGACCAGTTTGGTAGGTTATTGCATACTCGGGGCTTTACGCTATCGGGTATGGTCATGCGGCTGACAACCAAGGGACGCTATGCAGTGACGGCAATGCTGGATCTGGCTCTCCACGGACAGCAGGGGCCGGTCAGCCTCGCGGAAATTTCCGGCCGCCAGACGATCTCACTTTCGTATCTGGAGCAGCTGTTCGCGCGCCTGCGCCGGCGCGAGCTGGTGAGTAGTGTGCGCGGCCCGGGCGGCGGCTATCGGCTGGGCCGCGAAAGTGAAGCGATTTATGTCGCGCAGATCATCGATGCGGTCGATGAGGCCGTCGATGCCACCGGCTGTGGCGGCAAGGCCGACTGCCAGCAGGGCGAGGTCTGTCTCACGCACCACCTGTGGCAGGACCTGAGCGACCAGATTCACGGCTTCCTCAGCCAGATCAGCCTGGCGACCCTGGTGGAGCGCCGCGAAGTGCGCCACATTTCCTCCCGGCAGGATGCCCGCGCGCGCGTGAACCCGGAGAGCCTGGTCGCCCTGCGGGAACTGTAATCCCGGCGTTGGCCCCTGGATGACCATGCAAGCACCTCTTTACTTCGATTATCTCGCCTCGACCCCGGTAGACCCGCGGGTTGCTGAGGCGATGGCCGGCTGCCTGACCCTGGAGGGCAATTTCGGTAACCCCGCTTCGCGCTCCCATGTTTACGGCTGGCGTGCTGAACAGGCGGTAGAGCAGGCACGTCGCGACCTCGCGGACCTGATTCACGCCGACCCGCGTGAGCTGGTATGGACGTCCGGTGCCACCGAGTCGGACAACCTGGCCATCAAGGGGGCTGCCGCACTGGCCACCGACCGCCGTCACCTGGTGACCTCTCGCATCGAGCACAAGGCGGTGATTGACACCTGTGCCTGGCTGGAGCAGCAGGGCTGGGAGGTGACCTGGCTGACGCCGGGGCCGGATGGCCTGACCAGCCCGGAGAGCGTGGCCGCTGCCGTGCGCCCCGATACGCTTCTGGTAAGCATCATGCACGCCAACAATGAGCTGGGCACCGTCAACGACATCGCCGCCATCGGCGCGTGCGTGCGCGAGAGCGGCGCGTTGTTTCATGTCGATGCGGCGCAGAGTGTGGGTAAGATTCCCCTCGATATGGGGCAGCTGCCAGTTGATCTGCTGTCCATGTCGGCGCATAAATTCTATGGCCCCAAGGGCGTCGGTGCGCTCTATGTACGCCGCCAGCCAAGGGTGCACCTGCAGGCCCAGATTCACGGCGGCGGGCACGAGCGGGGCATGCGCTCAGGTACCCTGGCGACACATCAGATCGTTGGCATGGGCGAAGCGGCGCGCCTGGCCGGCGCCGAGCTGGCGGCGGAGAGCGAGCGTCTGCTTGCGCTGCGCGAGCGCCTGTGGCGCGGTGTGGCAGCCATTGGTGGCGTGCAGCTGAACGGCCACCCTGAACGGCGCCTGCCGGGTGCCCTCAGCGTGAGTGTGGAGGGCGTGGACGGGGAAACCCTGTTGATGGCCCTGCGCGAACTGGCGTTGTCCAGCGGCTCCGCCTGCAATTCCGAGAGCGTGGAGCCCTCCTACGTATTGCGTGCTATCGGTGTGCCGGATTCCCTTGCGCACAGCACTCTGCGCCTGTGTTGTGGCCGGTTTACCACCGGGGAGGATGTCGACCACGCCATCGCTCACCTGCAGGACGTTATCGGTCGCCTGCGTCAGCGCGTTTAGCGCGTGAAACCGGGCCGTAAAGCCCGTATAATTGCGCGGTTTTCACCCTGGGGCCCGCTGCCCCGAATCATTTTCTGGAATCTTTGGAGAAAGTCAGATGGCTGTTGAGCGTACCTTGTCTATCGTGAAGCCCGATGCTGTGGCAAAAAACGTAATTGGGCAGATTTATTCACGGTTCGAGTCCGCGGGCCTGCGCGTGGTTGCGGCAAAAATGCTGCGCCTGAGCGATGCCGTTGCCGGTGGTTTCTACGCCGAGCACAGCGAACGTCCTTTCTTCCCCGCGCTGATCGAGTTCATGACCTCCGGCCCGGTCATGGTGCAGGTACTGGAAGGCGAGAACGCCATTGCCCGCAACCGGGAGTTGATGGGTGCCACCAACCCGAAAGATGCGGACGCGGGCACCATTCGTGCTGACTTCGCCGAGTCCATTGACGCCAACGCCGTGCACGGTTCTGACTCCCCGGCATCAGCCGAGCGGGAAATTGCCTATTTCTTCGCCGCCAGCGACCTCTGCGGTCGCGACTGAGAACAGGTTGCAGGCCGGCTCATCATGAACGCCACCGTTATCGCCTCGTCTGATGCCCCCGGCAGGGTCAACCTGCTGGGCATGACGCAGTCGCAGCTGGAGCAATTCTTCCTTGATCTCGGGGAGAAGAAGTTCCGCGCGCAGCAGGTGATGAAATGGATGCATCACGCGGGTGTCACTGACATCGAGGCGATGTCCAACCTGGGCAAGGCGCTGCGCGAAAAGCTGCAGCGGGTGGCCGAGGTGCGCCCGCCGGAGATTGTCAGCCAGCTGGATTCGGCCGACGGCACCCGTAAATGGGCGATTCGGGTGGGCGGTGGTGGCCTGGTAGAAGCCGTGCTGATTCCCGAAGGGGGCCGCGCCACGCTCTGTGTTTCGTCGCAGGTGGGGTGCAGCCTCGACTGCAGCTTCTGCTCGACGGGCAAGCAGGGCTTTGAGCGCGACCTCACTGCGGCAGAGATCATCGGCCAGGTGTGGCTGGCCATAAAGTCCTACGATGCATTCCAGGCTGGCAACCGCCGCGTGGTCACCAATGTGGTGATGATGGGTATGGGCGAGCCCCTGCTGAATTTCGACAACGTGGTGGCGTCCATGGACCTGATGATGTCGGACCTCGGTTACGGTATCTCCAAGCGGCGCGTCACCCTGAGCACCTCTGGTGTGGTGCCGGCGCTGGACCGTCTGGCCAAAGTCAGCGAGGCGTCCCTGGCGATCTCGTTGCATGCCCCCAATGATGCGCTGCGCAATCAGCTGGTGCCCATCAATCGCAAGTACCCGATAGCAGAGCTGCTGCGCAGCGCGCGCGACTATATCGACGCACAGACCGACAGCAAACGCGTGGTGACTGTCGAGTACACCCTGATTGCCGGGGTCAACGACCAGCTCGAGCATGCGCGCGAATTGGCCCTGTTGCTGGCGGAGTTCCCCTGCAAGGTCAATCTGATTCCCTTCAATAGTTTCCCCCAGTCGGATTATCAGCGCCCCAGCGGTAACGCGGTGTCGCGCTTCTGGCAGGTGTTGGTGGATGCTGGGTACATTGTTACGGTGCGCACTACCCGTGGCGATGATATTGCAGCGGCCTGCGGCCAGTTGGTCGGGCAGGTTGTGGATCGCACCCGGCGCAGCGAGCGCTACCGGGCGGCCGGACAGGCCGCGGAGGTTGAAGCACGATGACAAGGTTACCCCGGCGGGCCACCCGTCCGCTGCGCTTCACCTGGCTGCTGGCTACATTGCTGCTCACCGGTTGCGTCACCACCACAGACAGCGTGTACACCAATCCGCCTTCCCCGGAAGACGCGCTGGAACGCCGGGTATCGCTGGCGCGCCAGTATATCGGCGAGCGCGACTGGGAGAATGCCAAGCGCAACCTTGCCCAGGCGGTTAGAATCGATGACCGCAATGCGGAGGTCTACGAGGCGTTTGCGCTGGTTTACCAGAGCACCGGTGAGAAGGAGCTGGCAGAGGAGAGCTTCGAAAAAGCCATTCGCCTGCAGCGCGACTTTTCTCGTGCGCGCAACAACTATGCCGCCTTCCTGTTTTCCGAGCAGCGCTATGCGGATGCCGAGAAACAGCTGGACTATGTGGTGAAGGACACACTGTACAGTGCCCGACCGCTGGCGTTTGTGAACCTCGGCCTGTGCCAGTTGCAGCTGGGCAAGCGCCTGCAGGCGGAGGAGTCCTTCAGTCGCGCCCTGTCGATGGATCGCGTGAACACGATTGCCTTACTGGAGCTGGCGATTCTGAAGTACGAAGACGGCGACTATCGCGCCGCGGAACGTTACTACGGCACCTATCGCACGGCGGTTCGGCCACAAAGCCCACGCGGCTTCTGGCTGGGCGTACGTCTTGCACGTGCCACCGGCGACAAGGACGGCGAAAGCAGCTACGCCCTCGCCCTGAGTAGCCTGTACCCGCAGTCTCCCGAATTCCAGGAATACCAGCGGACGCTGAACAGTGGGCAGTAAGGAAACGCTCGAGCCAGCCCCTGTAGTACCGGCGCCCGGCGTACTGTTGCAGGCGGCGCGGCAGGCGCGCGGCTGGACGCCCGCCGAGGTCGCGGATCGCCTGCACTGGCTGCCGGAGGTTGTAGGCCTGCTGGAGCGGGATGCCTACGATCGCCTGCGCCGTCCTGCCTTCGCCCGCGGCTATCTCGGCGCCTACGCGCGCTTGTTGGGCCTGAACGAAACGGACGTGCTTGCCGGCTTTGATCTGCACAGCCCCGATGCGGTGGCGCGCTCCGCAGGCCAGTGTCCGCGACGGCTGCGCCCCCTGCAGCGCACCGGCGTGGGCATTGTTATTGGCCTGGCGGTGCTGGCGCTGCTGATTCTGGGTTTGTGGTGGACGCAGGTCGGCCACGCCGCCACCCATCACCTGTCTGGAGGATAAGCCCATGCACAAGCCTTCTCCCATTACCCGGCGCGTCAGCCGCCAGATCATGGTCGGCTCTGTGCCGGTGGGCGGCGATGCACCGATCAGTGTGCAGAGCATGACCAACACGGAAACCTGCGACGTCGACGCAACGGTGGCGCAGATTGTGGCTATTCAAGATGCCGGTGCAGACATCGTGCGCGTGTCGGTGCCGAGCATGGACGCCGCGGAAGCCTTTCGCGCTATCCGCGCCCGGGTCGATGTCCCGCTGGTGGCGGACATCCACTTTGATCACAAGATTGCGCTGAAAGTTGCGGAGTACGGCGTCGATTGCCTGCGTATCAACCCGGGCAACATCGGCAGCGACAAAAAAGTGCGCGCGGTCATCGACTGCGCCCGCGACAAGGGCATACCGATTCGTATCGGCGTCAACGCCGGGTCACTGGGCAAGGAACTGCAGCGCAAGTACGGCGAGCCTACCGCCGAGGCGCTGGTGGAGTCCGCGTTGCACCACGTGGACATCCTCGACCGCTTCAACTACCCGGACTTCAAGGTCAGCGTTAAGGCCTCGGAGGTGTTCATGGCGGTGGCCGCCTATCGGCTGCTGGCAAAGCAGATCGATCAGCCGCTGCACCTGGGTATCACCGAGGCCGGTGGATTGCGCGGTGGCACCGTGAAATCGGCGGTGGGCCTGGGCATGCTGTTGATGGACGGCATCGGCGACACCATCCGGGTGTCGCTGGCCGCGGACCCGGTGGAAGAGGTCAAGGTCGGTTTTGAGATCCTGAAGAGCCTCAAGCTGCGCGCCAATGGCATCAATTTCATTGCCTGCCCCAGCTGCTCGCGGCAGAACTTTGATGTCATCGCCACCATGAATACGCTGGAGCAGCGCCTGGAAGACATTCGCACGCCGATGGATGTGGCCGTGATCGGCTGTATCGTCAACGGGCCGGGTGAGGCGCGCGAGGCGGATGTAGGTCTCACCGGCGCCAGCCCCAGCAACCTGATATATGTCGACGGCAAGCCGGATCACAAGGTCAGCAACCTGGACTTCGTGGACCATCTGGAACAGGTCATTCGCCAGCGGGCCGCCTCTCTGGAAACCCAGCGCGCCGCCGACGAGGCGCAGTTGATCGCGCGATCCAAATAATGAATTTGCAGGAGCACAGGTGACAACGATTCGAGCCATCCGGGGGATGAACGACATTCTCCCGGATGAAACTGAGCGCTGGCAGTATCTTGAGCGTACCGTGGCAGAGGTGCTGGCGAGCTATGGTTACGGTGAAATCCGTATGCCCATCGTCGAGCAGACGGCGCTGTTTCGCCGCTCTATCGGTGAAGTGACGGACATCGTCGAGAAGGAAATGTACAGCTTCGACGACCGCAATGGTGAAAGCCTCACCCTGCGGCCCGAAGGCACTGCCGGCTGTGTGCGCGCGGCAATCCAGAACAGCCTGTTGGGCACGGTCCAGCGGCTCTGGTACAGCGGCCCCATGTTTCGTTACGAGCGCCCGCAAAAAGGGCGCCAGCGACAGTTCCACCAGATTGGCGCGGAAGTGTTCGGTGTGCCCACGCCGGACATCGACGCCGAGCTGATTCTTATGACCGCGCGCCTCTGGCGTGCCCTGGGCATCAATGAGCACGTGGAGTTGCAGCTGAACTCCATCGGCAGCAGTGCCGATCGCCAGGCGTTTCGCGCGGCGCTGGTGGGTTATCTGTCCGAACATCAGGCGGATCTGGATGAAGACAGCCAGCGCAGGCTGCTGACCAACCCGTTGCGCATTCTGGATAGCAAGCACCCGGGTACCCGCGCCCTGCTGCAGCAGGCCCCGGTACTGACGGATTACCTGGACGATGAATCGAAGGCGGATTTCGCCCGCGTGTGCGAACTTCTGGATGCGGCGTCTGTCTCCTATGTCGTCAATCCCTCGCTGGTGCGCGGGCTGGACTACTACAACAAGACAGTGTTCGAATGGGTGACTGACAGGCTGGGTGCGCAGGGCACCGTGTGCGCCGGCGGTCGCTACGATGGCCTGGTGCAGCAACTCGGTGGCAAGCCCGTCTCCGGCATCGGCTTTGCCATGGGCAAAGAGCGTCTGGTGCTGCTGCTGGAAGCCCTGGGGGTGTTACCGGCAGCCCTGCCTGCGGCCGACGTGTACGTCGTCAACTCCGGGGGACGCGCGGAAATTGCGGCATTTGCTGCACTCGAGAGCCTGCGCAGCGCGCTGCCCGGGCTGCGCATCGTGCAGCATACCGGCGGTGGCAGTTTCCGCAGCCAACTGAAAAAAGCCGACAAGAGCGGTGCCCGCTGGGCGCTGATCTGGGGCGACGACGAAGTGGCGGCTGCCACGGTCACCGTCAAGCCGTTGCGCGAGCAGGGCGAAGAACAGGCGACGCTGCCTCTGGCAGATGTGCCCGGGTTTCTCTTGCGCAGTCGTACCCCCGACACCACAACCGAAGGAAGCTAGATCGTGGAACAATATCGTACAGAAGAAGAACAGGTAGAAGCACTGCGGCGCTGGTGGGACGAGAATGGCCGTTCGATTCTGGTCGCCATTGTGTTGGTGCTGGCGGGGACCTT
>TARA_R110002049_G_scaffold20480_3_pt1 | contig 16645 bp, 6 predicted proteins | sample TARA_R110002049 | Tara Oceans TARA_R110002049 (sample SAMEA4396941) | marine metagenome | biome: Polar Biome; feature: [SRF] surface water layer (ENVO:00010504); material: water (ENVO:00002006), including particulate matter (ENVO:01000060) such as... | depth 5 m | reverse complement strand
TTATCCGTACACTAGAGATAATAAAGTGGTAGCTTACAAAGAACGTAGGCTTCCAAAAGATTTTATTACACACGGAGACTATAAACAATTACAGTTATTCGGTCAAAGTGTAGCAACAAGTGGTAAAATAGTTGTTGTAACTGAAGGAGAACTCGATGCTTGCGCAGTTGCTCAGGCATTTATGGATAAATATAACAAAGTATTTCCAGTTGTTTCAATACCAAGCGCTACAGGTACCAAGAGTTTACTCGATCATCGCTCTTGGCTGAGACAATTTGAATCAGTGGTGCTACTATTTGACTCAGATGATGCAGGAAATGCAGCAGTTGAACGTGCAGCTAAGATAATAGGTGCAGGTAAAGTTAAGGTAGGAGACTTACAAGGCTGTAAAGATCCGTGCGAACTACTTACTAAGCATGGGTCATATAGTATACTACAGGCTATATGGAATGCACAGACATGGTCTCCATCTGGTATAGTAGTAGGTGAACCTATATGGCGAGAGTTTATGGACAGACAGACAACTATATCTGTACCATATCCAACTTGTTTACAAGGATTAAATGATAAACTACAAGGAATAAGACACGGTGAAATTACTTTATTTACTTCAGGTACTGGCAGCGGTAAGTCTACTGTCATTAAAGAGATAGCTCTTGATTTACTTGATAAGACTAATAGTAAAGTAGGACTTATATCTCTCGAAGAAAGTATCGGTGATACTGCAGAGAAGTTTATAGCTATGTCTCTTCAGAGATCTCCAATGGATATCAAAGGTATTAAAGATGCAGAACTACGTAAAGGATTTGATACCATATTTAAAGATGAACGACTTGTTCTTCTTGACCATCAAGGATCTTGCTCTGACACTTCACTATTAGATAAGATCGAGTACATGGCTCTCATGGGCTGTAAGTATTTAGTACTAGATCACATCACCATCGCTGTATCTGAAGGTTCTGAAGGACGCAGTGGTAACGAAGCAATAGATAAATTAATGAGTGATCTACTTAAGATTGTAAAGAAACATGACATATGGCTAGGTCTTATATCACACTTAAGAAAAGCTCAAGGTGATAAGAAATCATTTGAAGAAGGTAACATAGCTTCTATCGATGACATCAAAGGCAGTGGTTCTATTAAACAAATATCATTTGATATCATAGCATTTGCTAGAAACTTAATAGCAGACGACGATATTAAAAGAAATACAATAGACTTCACAGTACTTAAGTCTAGGTTTACAGGTAATACAGGTAAAGCTGGTCGTGCAACGTACGATCCTAATACAGGTAGACTCAGTGCAATACCAGATGAGAGGTTTGTAGCTATATAATGCCAGATAAAAATAAACTAGACCAGTTATTCATGGACATTACTAATAAGATATCTAATATGTCTCATGATAACGGTACAAAAGTAGGTGCTATCATTGTTAAAGATGGTAACATATTAAGTATGGGTTACAATGGCATGCCTTCGGGCATGTCTAATAACTGTAAAGATAAACATGGTGTAACTAATAAAGAAGTTATACACGCAGAGGCTAACGCCATCTGTAAGCTAGCACAAAGTACAAGCTCGTCTAAAGGTGCCACACTATACTGCACGTACTCACCTTGTATTGAATGTGCAAAACTAATACTGCAAAGCGGTATTGAGAGAGTAATATATGCTAACGATTATCGTGATGTAAACGGTAGAATATTACTAGACGATCAAATTAAAATAGGTAAGGTACAATATGCAGGATCAACTTCATTATATACAGGAGAAGATACGTAAAGCTAAAGCTCATATCGCTTGCAGTCTACTAAAGATGTCTACTAGTGCAGACTTACAAGCCTACCTTGTGTTCAGTATGGATACTATTCAACAACACTTCTCACGTAACAGTATACGTGGTAACAAATCATATCAAGGTGAAGCTAATCTAACTCACTTGAGTACTACTATAGGTACATATATTCTTGATGATATAAATTATTATCATGATGACCTACCACCTTGGGAATGGTTTAAACTACGTGTAATGATGGGTGATCTAATGTTAGAAGCATTCTATCAAACACACCAGATAAATATAGGTAAGAATAAGAATGAAGAGTTCGTACCAATGGAAAGTCTGGATCGTAGTCTTAAAAGAAGTCGTACACATTACATAGTAGTTCCAGAGTTATGGAATCTAGATGTACCTGAAGGTAGTAAAGATCTACTGATAGGTACTGATTTCACTAGACCTCTAGACATAGATGATATCATGCAGCCTACTGGCAGACCTGTTATAAAAGGTTGGACAGAACAAAGAACTGCTGAGTTTAAATACTATATGCGTAGAGATTTCATTCAGAGTATGAATGTATTACAACAAACTCCTTGGAAAATTAATACCCAAGTTCGTGATATACTACATCGTAATCGCGATAAAATATTAAATCAACATAAGAAATTTCCAAAGAAATATAAGTCAAAGATTATAGAATTTGATTTAACTATGGCTCGTTCAGATTTAATAGATGATAGAACTTTCTATCAATATACTGAAGCAGACTATCGTGGACGTATATACTACACTACACCATTCTTAAACTTTCAAAGTAATGATATAGCTAGAGGTCAGATGCTATTCTCTAATGGAAAGCTTATGACAGCAGCAGGTATAAGAAGATTATACATACATATAGCTTGCTGCTACAACGAAACATATCATAAGGATAGTTTACCAGAGTGGCTAACGACAGACTATAAGCCATACCTTGAGGACGAGGGACTAGAAGATATATCAGTAGATAAGATGACGCTAGACGATCGCGAGGCGTGGACAGAGAATAACTTAAGACGTATACTAGACATAGCTTACAACCAGACAATAGACTTAACTGCCGAGAAACCTATAACATTTCTTGCTTGTGCATTAGAAATATACGATGCAACATCAACTGATGAACCTTGGTACACACATCTACCTATACCTATTGATGGTAGTAATAACGGATGGCAACATCTATGTGCTATGTCTAAAGATAAAGAAGCTGCTGAACTTGTGGGTATTGTACCTCAGAAAATACAAAAAGATTTCTATGTACAATGCGCTAAGAATTTAATCAGTAGAGTACCTGAATGGTTTGAAGAAAGGCAGATGCCTATGAAACATATCCGTAAAGGTATTGCTAAACGTGGATCTATGACTCGTGCTTATAGCGCAGGTGCTAAGAAGATTGCAGAGAATATGTATCTTGATTGTCACGTAGAAGGATACTTAGAACGATACAACATTACTAAAGATGATTGTCAACTGCTAGCTAAGCATTTAGTAAAAGCAATTGATGATGTATGTGCTGGTCCGCTACAGACTATGAAGTTTCTACAGAAGATAGCTGAAGCAGAGATTGCTTCTGACTTTGCTAAAGAAACTAAACAAAAATCTATAAGATGGAAAACACCTAGCGGATTCCCAGTTATATACGAAGCATTCATAGATAATGAATTCAAAGAGAAGGCTATCATAAGCTGCAGTCAAAGAGAAATTAAACCTGTTATTAGAAAAGAGGACGGAACAGAAGAAGTAACAGATACTATACGCATACAACATGTTGGCAAAGAGAATACAGACAAACCTAAAATCAAATCATTTATGTCTGGTATATCTCCTAACTTTGTGCACTCAATGGATGCTGCACATATGGCTAACGTAATACAACAATGGGATGGAGACTTCGGTGCTATCCATGATTCATTCAGCGTACACGCATGTGATGTTGATGAGTTACTACAGATAATCAAAGATGAGTTCATACATATGTACGATCATAAAAATTACTTTACTATTATTGAACGTATGATTATTACAAACTCAGATAATTTTAACTATACACAACCAAGGACAGGATCTTTGGAGATAAGAGAGGTGCAAGACAGTGAATACTTCTTCGCGTAAGAAAGGAATACTACCAGTAAGACTAGGTATAGAGCCAGATACTAAGACAGCTTTATCAGAACTTAATATGGATACATCTTTAGCTGATACAATGTCTGACAGAGAATTAGATTTATTAATAATAGATAATGAATACAAGAGAATACTAGAATATTATGATAGTAAGGATAGATCTAAAGAAGGTAAATATTCTGCAGATAAATGGAAAAGCTATGCTCTTAAACAGATAAAGAAAAACTAATAAAAAACCCCTAAGATTACCATACGGTATTCTTAGGGGTATTTTTTTTTTTACAAGTCTATATTTAAAACAGTTGACGGATCTCTAGCCAATTGTTTTCCAAAGTCTTCAGCTTTTCTTGCAACATTCAAACTTCTTTTGGTAAGATCAATTTCTTGTGTTATAATTTTTACTATTCTTATCCATTGTTTACCTGTTATTGTATTAGCTGTTCTTAAATTTAAACCTAAATCAGCTTTAATACGTTTTTCAATTTTAGTAGCTGCAGTTTGAGCTGCTGTATCTACACGTTCTTTAAATTCATTAGCTGTTTCAGCAGTATCTGAACGAGATACCTCAAAAACAGCAGACAATGCATTAACAAGATTTATCTGTTCACCCTGTCTACCCGATCTTTTAACAGCAGGTTTAAACAAATATCCAAGACCCTTTAACTCACCAACACCAGACTCTCCTTCATCTCTAGCTTCTTTAAAGTTTAAAGTGCGATCATTATTATGCAGCTTAACAAATTCTGCAGTAGTATCAGGATACCAGTTACGCATAACATCAACAAGAGCGTTATGATTTATAATGCCGTCTTTTAAATTCTTATTAGTTTCTATTCTAAGCTGACTGAATGAACCTAAATCTGTTAGATAAGCATCAAATATTGGTTTAATAAATGCACCTCTAGTGGATCCGTTTAACTTAGCTTTTTCATTTAAACGTTTTAAAGAAGCACCACTTAATGTAGAAGCAACCATGTTACCATCATAGCTTTGTACAAGTGTAGCAATGATTCTAGGGTTAAAACCTCCTGGGCCAAGGCCTTGTCTAACAGCAGATCCTTGTACATTAGCGCCATAGTATTGAGTTGTAATTTGTTTTAAACCAGCAAAATCAACACCGGTTTGAGTCTGCATTTGCCGACCTTCTTTATCAACCATAATAGTTTCTTTACCAGATGCAACTGATTCAAAACCTAATGCATTTGTAAAAGTTAATGGCATGTTAGTTATTTGTGATAATAAACCCATACCTTTAAGAACTTTACTAGTTTCAATTGTTGCTTCATCAAGTAAATTAAATATAGAATTAACAAGCATTGTATGTAAAAAGTTTATAGTCTCTTGTTCTTTTTGCTGATACATTAAAGGGTTACCGGCATCATTATTACTCGGAGGTAACTGGTCTTTAATAAGCTTTTGTATATTATCCGATTGTGGACCTACTTGTACTACGCTTTCAACATGTTGTTTAAGTGATTCAATGTTCTGCCCATATCCCATAGTCATAGGAGATTTTTTAAGATACATATCTCTATCTGCAATAGCAAGTTCTAAAATAGATGCCATCAAAGGTAGCTCACCATCTTTAACTAACGACGCACCAACAGAACTATTAATAGTAGTTCTCATATCTTCTGCCATTGCATCGCGTAAATCTATTTCATCACGAGCGTAATAGTTCTGAGTTCTTATTAATCCACCACGCTTAGCCATTTCAGGAACACCGATAAGAGCTGCGTTAGTAGTATTACCATGAGTCACACCATCAATTTCAACAGTGATAGATGTTGTAAATGGTTTACTAGTTTTGTCGTTTAAAGCTTTATCATATCGATATAAATCCATGTAATATTGTATAAACATTGGAAATTCTTTACCGTGTTTAGCAAGAATTTCTTTTATATTACTGTTAGTTCCTAAAGGATCTGCGTTAAACTCTGGCATTTGCCGTAGTTGTTCTCTTAATTGTCTTACTTCTTGCTCACTTGTGGCATTAGCTAATTTACTTATCGCATCTTTTGAAAAACTGACAGGTAAATCTTTTTCTATTTCAGATAATGTTTTACCTATTTCAACAGCTGTATAATAAGACGAATCTCTCTGGTTTTTTAATCTATTAAAAGCGTCTACTCTATACTCAGGTGAAAGTGTTTCAATACCTTTCTTAGTTCTTATATCATTATCAAGTACAGGATCATTTAATATTTTAGTAGCTATGATTTCTTTCCAAAGCTTTTCTAAACGAGTATCTTTTCCTGCTGGAAATCTATAAGGAACTCCACTACTTAAAACTGCTCTTACACTTTTATGAGCTTGATAATCCCATATGTCTTCATCAATATGTAATCTACCTGTCAACGCTTGTACTACATATCTATTATATGTTGCAACATCTCCGTATCTAATAATAGCATCTATTTGATTAATAGTTTTTTGAGCTTCTAATGTCTGAAGTTTTTGAGGATTATACATTCTTATAGTAAGCTCTAACATTTGTACTATACGAGGGTTAGGAGAATCTTTAGCTAACTCTACAGCTAAATCAGCTTTATAAACTTCTTTACCTTTTATAAATTCTCTAAGTCTTGCTTGACCTATTTCAAACATATCAGAGTATAGATCACTAGTACCATCTGTATTACGATCTGCTTTTAATAAAGCATGTAAACCAAAGACAATAGAAAAATCACCTTTAGTTTTATCAACAACATTAGGTATGTTAGATAAGTTTCTTGCTGCTTCACTTACTCTATTAGACATAATTTCTTTGACAACACTAGGCTTCATAACTGAAGTTATTGGTCTAAAAGTATTTGCTCGTTCACCGGCAGCTTTATTATTAGGTGGTGCTAACGCAGGTCTTTTTTCTTGTGATTTAAAAAGTCCTTTAACAGCGTTAGCTTGGTTCTGTAAAACTTGTCTGCCCACAGGAGTTAGTACAAAATCTATTGCACCTATATCAGAGTCTTTATCTGTTCTAAATAATATTTCTGGATTAGCTTCAGCATAAGCTTCTTTTAAAATATCTCCTAATAAAGTAAAAGACTGTGGAGTTATTTTACTCTGATCTTCTAAATATGAATCAGTAGGTTCTCCTATTGCTTCTGATTGTATTCTTCTCCACTCTCTAAATACTTCTTGACCTAACTTTAAATTATCTTTAGATTTTTTTATAGCTAAAGGTTTTGCTAAAGATTCTGCAACAATTCCTTTAAATTGTTCAGGATTAAAAGTAGGCATACTTTCTATAGTATCGTATACATCATTTTCAATTATAGCATCTGGTGAAGAAGCCACCATATCTGAATGTAAAAAGTTTTCTACTATCATAGATGCAACGACACCAAAACCAGGATCAATTCGTGTAAAACCTGTATCAGGATCTGGTTTACCTGCGTTTAAAATATTAGGATTAAAGAAAATATTTTTAGCATTAACAGCTGTGTTATCAACTGTTGTAGCTTTCTGCCAAGATTTTAAAGGCTCAACGTTTCTTTTTCTTTCTCGCTCTGCTTCCAACGCAGGGGCAAAACCTTCTGTCTCTGCTTCTGCTTGAAAGAAAGGTGATACAGAAGTTTTTACTTTAGTATTTAATATTTCTCCAAGGCTATCAGCTCTAACTAAACTACCTGACACTACTTTATCGGCAGCAGTTGATAGCTTTAACTCTTGAAGTCGAGTAGTCATAGGTGTTACTCGTGAATCTTCAATTTCAATTGCAGCTGCAGGTGAAGTAGCGTCAACAGATATGTCTTCATCTACTACAGCTTCTTGAAATATATCAAGTGGTACACTAAGATCTCCTTCAAGATTTTCAGCTGCAAACTTATTTGTTTCACGATCTATTTCACTAGTAACTTCTGCATCTCGTGCATCTGGATCTATTGTAAATTTAGGATCTACAACTGTTTTATCTTCTATTCTCTCTTGTGGTTTCCAATTAAATAGTCTATTATCTTTATCTGCAGTAGCGTTAATAACAGGTTGAACTCTTCCTGGAGTTACACTTGGTTTAGAAAATTTAGCCATTAACTATCTCCCATTATTTCTGCTTGTGTTTTTCTCATATCTTGTAAGTATTGTTGTTCTTTAGAAAGTTTATTGTAAGGTGTTTCGTACTCTTTAGGAGAAGACTTTCCAAATAATCCTTCAGCTATTGTTCTATTAAGTCTATTAAAAGGTCCTATAAATGGAGCTGTTTTCATTATATCATAAGCTCCTTTATCAGGTTGACCTTGTATTATTTTTCCTGCTCCACCGTATACACGACTAACATTAGATAATGCTGCAGCTTCTCCAGAGATAGTATTAAATAACCATTCAGCTGGACTATCAGATGACTGCTCATATATAGGATACATAAAGTTCATAACTCTTTCACCAGTACCTAACAATCCTGATGCACCTACACCTCTTTGTATTTTCTCTACAGGATCTAAGTAAGGAGTAGGTTCTCCATATTTTAATAGATCTTTTAAATACTGAGATAAGAATCCTAAGAATATCATAGTCATCATAACAGCAAATGCATTATACTTAAGCGAAGGGTTACCACGTTTAATGTATTCACCCCACATTTTAGGTATTTGATTAGCTGTAAATGTAGATATAAAACCTTGGAACTGTGTGAACAAAGCAAGATGCTGGTTCTGATAATACAATGGTCTGTTAGCTGTGTTAGGTAAAGCAATAGCTATATTAACAAAGTTAAACTCTGCATCAAGCATCATAGCATCAAAATCTTTTAGCTGCTTGGGATTCCAAGGACCTTGCTGAGTTTGCATTCTAATAAGTAATTCAACATCTATACCTAAGTTTCTTAACAATTCTTCAGATTCTTGCATATCATTTGTTTTAGCATCACCACTTTTTCTACCATTTATAATAGTTTCTAAGTGACTCATAATATAATCATCTGCAATAGAAGCACGTATGTTACGTGTATAATCAGTCCATTGTTGTAACCCAATTATTCTAAAATATTTATCTAATAAACGCCTTGATGCATGTGTAGTTTCTGTAGCACCAGTTGTCTGAGCTGCACCAACATCCCAATCAAAGAATCCTAATTGTTTTATACGTTCTTGTCTTTGCTCTTTCTTTAATTGACGATTAGTAGAGTTCCATCTAGGATCTGTCATAGTTGCCCACATAGCTTGTGCTGCTTCTTTAGATGCGTTACCTATCTCTTTAAATATTATATTTGGAGGAACGCTTACTGCAGTAACTGCTAGCTCTACAAATGAAGATATAGTAGCTAAAGGTAAACCTGCTATTGTAGTCCAGACACCTAAATTCTTTTGTATCTTAGATATGTTAGCATTTTTAATACGCTTGTAGTTACCTGATTCTGCATTTAAATAGTCTTGCATTTGCTTAGCAATACGATTTACGTTTTGCTCAGATACTCCTTCCTTCTCAGCTTCATTTAAAAGATAAGCAACTTTTTCATTGTTATCTCCTAAAAATTCTTGATATGTTATAACTCTTGAAGCTGATTTAGCTGCGTTAGATATATTTACAAACGCATCTCTTTCCATAAACTCATTAAACTCAGGTCGTTGTGATAACCCTAACGTACGTTTCTTATGTGCAGCTGGAATAAATTTACTACCACCTACTTGGAAATCTTGATCTGATACTAATGTATCTTGATTAATAATATTATCTGTTAGCGTTGTTGCATCAGCTTTATTAAACTTAAATGTAGTCATAAGTGTTTGTATAAACTTTGCTCTATTCTTTTCAATAGCACCTTTATTAAAAGATTTATATTTCATTAAATAATTATTAAGTCTTTTAACATCAAACTTTTTATTGTTTTCTTTATAAGCTTTCTCTTGATCTGCTAATAGCTTATCTGATAGCATAGCTTGTTGGCTGTAATATTGTTTTAATAAAATTTCATAAGGTTTTAAATTAGCTGGAAGTGAATTCCAATTTACATTACTACCTTCCTTATCGTTATTACCTTTAGGATCTACAAGCCAGTATCCAAAATCATTTATTATTTCAGATAGCTTTACTTGATCTACTGTTTTAATACCTGCTATACTAGCAAACTCTGCTGGAGTAGAAACTAAATTACGATATGTAGTTAATAAATGTTTCTTTCTATTCTCAAAGTTAACACCGCTAAACGTACGTTGTAAGTTAGCACCAAACATATCAGCAAGTTTACGAAGAGATCTAGAACTATCTTGTAAAGCATCTGTGAATATAAATCTAGTAGAACCTCTCCATAAACCTGGTATAGATTCCCATGTTCTTTTAACTCGATCCCATGTAGACATTTCTTTAGTATCAACTTTACTATCAGCTGCACGTTGATCTACAGTTTTAGTATTTACTTTAGTAGAAAATCTATCTTCAAGTTTTTTAGCTTGCTTAAGTCTTTTATTGTACGCGTTATCTGGTTCATCAGCTTTAGCTATACTTCCATCTCTAAATTTATCACCTTTATTATATCTAGGTCTTATTAAATAATCATACGTATTTGATATATTAGGTGGCATAACTACTTTATTTCTTTCGTTAGCTACTCTTTCACCAGCTTCTAGTGTTAACTCTTGTATAGATTCTACTCTTCCAAACTCTTCTAAGTCAGCTTCATATTGTGAACCAGCTCTTGATAGTTTATTCGGATCAGCTTCAGCCTGTCTAACAGCTATATCAGTCCACGCGCCTACATCAATCGCTGCTCCTGGTATAGAAAATCCTGCACCAAGAGTACCACCTGCTATAGTAGCATTTAATAATCTGTTTTGTAATTCAACAGCGTTAAACTCTTTATCACTACCAGCAACAGCAGCCATATAAGCTGTAGCTTCTTGCATTGCCTCAGTTGTACCCTCTGTTACTGCGCCTCTTGCACCTCTTTGAAATAAAGATCTTAAAACATTACGAGCTTTAAGCTGTTCTTTAGCTACAGTAGCTGCTGATCCTGTAAGTAATGCTGCTTCTCTTCTAGTCATTTGTGATAACATTCTTCTAGCAGCGTCAGGTGTTATACCATCTCTCTTAACAATAGCAGCAACCGCTTTATCAGCTACTGATTTATTCATTAATGTTCCGGTAATACCTTTTAAACCAAGTCTATCTAATACTGCTTGAGTTATACCAGCGCCTACAGCAAGTGTAGCACTTTTATTATCGCCTTCCATTTCATTCCAAGTTTGTCCTGTATACATAGCTACTATTGGTAACATAGATGCGCCGTAAGTAGGAGCAGCCAACGCTGCTCCACCCATAGTAGCTGCCATATAAGGAAGAGAAACCATAGCATTGTTACCTAAGAATTCAAAGAACTCTCCGACATTATCTATATCCCACTCATTACCTATAGTATTACCATTTGCATCTAGCTTAGGTTTAAGCGCACTTAACTTTACTTGTGGCATGTCTTCTAACTTTGAACGTAATCTAGTTATGTTTTGTTCGCCGTAGTTTTCTATCCAATCAAAGCCTGTTTTCTCACCAAGCATATCTGCAATACCGTATAAACCTTCCATAGCACCTGTAACACCAACGTCCCACGATGTACTTAAAGGATTATTAGCGTTATTCATTATATCTCTATCAGTACTACGGATACTAACTGAGTCTCGTGAGTATGTCAACGCTACACGTCTGCGGTTTTTAAAATCTTGTATTGATTCACCAGGCTGGCGATCTGCGTATAATCTCATTAACTCTTGTTCATTAAGAGCAACATTCTTTAGCGTATCACTATAATCACCTGTCTCTACAGCAGCTGCATGCTTCATTAAATGAGAGCCGACTTCCCAGTCTGTCATTTCAGTTTGATAAGGTGATTTACTTCTACGTAATTCTCCAAAAGCTTCTGCTTCTATATCAGCATCAGAGCTATATGTATTAGTTGAAGCTAAACCTTCTGCAGCAAGCGTAGCTGTAAAGTCTTTACCGTGTTTGTCTGTTAATCTAACTAGCTGACGAGTACCTGTAGTATCCATCATTGGACTACCATCTTCGTTAGTAAGGTAAACTACGTTATTAAAACCTTTTTTACTAGCTAATCTAGGTATAATTTCATTAGCCATTGCACCACCAGCGGTACCTTGAGTTACAGTACCGTCTGGTAGTATTCGAGATATCTCAGCTGCTTCTAATCCTTGGATACGAAGAAGCTTATTATCAGGACTTATTAAAGTATCAGGATCAGAAAATTTAAAACCGCCACTATCTTTTAACATGCGATCAGGTAGTTTCATGTTTTCTAAACGATTAGTTCCCATTGTATAACTCCTTTTATTTTGGTCCTAAGCCAGCCATTTCTCTACGTAACCAAGCCATAAATAAAGACTCACCTGGTTTAACATTATTAGTTACTGTTGTATTAATGTAATCAGGATTATTCTTTAAATCTTCATTAAATAAATCTGCCGCATTTTTATACTTATCACTTAAGTCATCTCTACCTCTTAACGATTCCCAGTCTTTAACAGGGTTTTTACCAGTAGACATAAACTGTTTATTTAAGTTTATAATACGTTCAGTGTTAGGGGTTTTACCATCAAGAGGCTCAAATAGATTTCCTCCAATATTAGAAGATTGACGTATTAAAGCAGCGTTTAAGTAAGGCCTAATATCAGTAGGTCTTTTAGTTGGATTAGCATCCATATCTTTAATCATAGCTGCATAAGCTAAACGAGATGCATCACCTAATCTTGCAGCATCATAGTCTAAATTCATAGCCCATTCTGCAGTTTGATTTGCAAATGTAGTAGCTCCTGTACCTAATCTATTTTGAGAACCTGCCTCTGCAAAAAGTTTCTTATCAGCTTCTATAGCATCTTTATAAACATCTTCAGCTAATTTTACATTGCTTGCAAGAAGACTAGCATATCCTGGAGTACCTTGAACTCCTGAATCGTCAGCGCCCCAGTCCATACTAGCAGGCTGCATATAGCCTGGTTTATTTTTATTATATGGATTAAACGTATAAAACTTTTGTTCAAGCCCATTAGCTCCAGTCATTTTAACTTCTATAGCTTGATCTCTTTTATTAAGCTTTTGATTAAATAATTCTTTTTGATTACCTAAAATTTCAAATGTACTTCCACTTATAATAGGTTTTAAATCACTTTCTTTTCTAGACTTTTTGTATAGCTCAATAGAAGCTGGTGTATATAACTTAGAAGTAATAGCTGCTTTAACACGAGCTGTGTGGTTAGCCTCATTATTTTCAATACGCTTAAGATAGTACTTACCAGCCCAAGCTAATGAACCATTATGCGAAGCACCCATAGCACGAGAGCCTAGATACAAAACAGCCATACGTCCTAGCTCTTTAGTGTCGAATAGATCACCAAAGTATTTACTAAGAAATGATTTAGTTTTTACAAACTTAGGATTTTTATTTTCTAATGCTTTCTTTACGACACCATCTAAATTAAAAGATTCTCCTAATCCTAATTCTGCATTACCTTTTTGTTCAACAGTCTTTACGTCAAAGCCTCCAGCACTACCATCATCAAGACCATCTAATCTACTAGTAAGTGCACCTGAATTTGCTAACTGATTATCAGTTAATCCAAGACCTTCAGTATCTATTATATCATTAGCTGCGGGACCTATATTTACTCCCTTCTTTAGATAATTCTGTGTATCTATTTTAGCCGGATCTATATTCTGCCTTTTTGCCCAATCTTCAAATGAAGGGAAGTCAGCAATGCCTAATCTATTAGCATTACGTTTAGCATCTTTATATTTTAACATTAACTTTTTAGTTTCTTTTTCTGCATCTTTACGTCTTTTAGTTTCTCTATCTCGCCATCTTCTAGTTTCTGCAGTACCTGTCTGTGTTGCTTGACCTTTAACTATAGATATTTCTGAATTAATTTCACCTAAGACTTCAGTTGTTTCTTCAGAAACTTGACCGGTAAGTTTAATTTCTTCATTAGCTTTATTTGTTAATTCAGCTTTACGCTTATTAAGTTCTTCTAAGCTTGCAGCTGACGGTGGCTGATACTTTGAAAGTTTAATTTCAGAATCGTTACCTTTTTGAAAGTCAACAAATGCTTGCATTGTTTCAGCGTCAGCTACACGTCCATAGCTATCAGTAAGTATTCCTTTATCGTCTACTGTATATAACATATTTGTATCTTCACGGAAGATTACATCACCATTACTAACATTTTGTGTAACTTTTTCAGGTTCCTTAACCTCTGGTACGTCCATGTCTTGATATAAACTAAGGTTAGCATCATCAAGAGAAGCAGCTTGACTTGCAGTCATATCATAGAAAGGTTTATCAGTAATAGGATCTCGCTGACCTAGGCTATTTATCTGCATTTGTCTTTGCATAGCTGCTTTAGAATCTGCTTCGTTAATAAGATCTGATTTGCTTGCCTGCTCTGCATCATCATATGTATTACCAAATGCATCATAAAACGTAGGATCAATAGGCTCTACGTTTATCTTTGGAGGCATAGTATCTTTTGGAATATTCATAAACTCATCTGCAGATGGTACATCTCCTGGTACGCCTGTGTAATAATTTTTATTGAATGCATCTTCACGAGTACCTTTACTACTAGCATCTAGCTGCTCTCTAAGTTTCATCTCAGCTAGATCTGTTACACTAGCTTGATCTGCTTCTTTAAAACGTTCGGAATTTAATGCAGCTTTCTGACGTTCAAGCTTATCTAATTTCTCTGTCAACTGCATAGTTTTTAAACGATCCATACTTAAATCATCATAACTTTTAAATCTATCTTTCTGTGCTTCACGTAAACGCTCTGCTTCTTCTTTCTCAAGTTTATCTTTAATAGTATCTGCCATAGTTTCAAATGTAGGTGCATTAGAATAATTATAAGTTGGCGCTGATCCTGGCATAGGTATTCCGCTTCTGTAGTAATCTCTTACTTCATCACCAACAGCGTAGTACTGAGGTACTGGACCACCAGCTTGTCTATATATACTATCAAAGTATCCTTGATCTGCGTTGTAATAATCTATATATTTTTTGCGATAGTCTTTACGCAAATCCCTATAACCAGACACAGCGTCACGAATAAAGTCTCCGGCCCTGTCGAGAAAGCTAGGATCTTCAGTCGCAACCTCTTCCTTTTTAATTGAGGCAAGCTGAGCTTTTGTATCGTTTATCTGTCTGTCTATAGTTTGTATATCTGAATTTAAAGTTTGTTGTGTTATTATAGGAGCCATTGCTCCTGCTGAATCTATATTTCCAAATTCATTAGGAGCCATCGCTCCTGTTAAATCTATATCTCCGAATTCATTAGGAGCCATTGCTCCTGCTGTAGCAATTTCTGGTGCTAAAGACAACTCTTTAATAGGAGGAGTATCATCAGTACCTACTAGATAATTATTAGCATACGTGTAACGATCTTCACTGCGATCAGCAGGTTTTTCATACTCGTTCATAAATAAAGTAGCAGCTTCTCCAGGAGTTTTTGCCTCATTCATGCGAACTCTTAAATCGCCGAACTTTCTAAAAGGTGCGTAATCCGGATTATTACTACCATCTGCTAGTTTTTCAGGTAAAGTATCTGTGTTAAGACGCATTTCATAATCTAAGAAATCTAATTGAGTCCTAGCATCTGCAGGATCTATATTTCTTTGAGCAGCAAATTTTACTAGATTAGTTGGATCAGTATCATATCTACCGCCGACTTCCCATTGAGCTAAACCTCTACCAGGTCCACCACCAATTTGTGCCTGCGCTCCTGAGAAACTACCAGCAGTCTCTGAATTAAAATTAGACATAATACCTTTAGCAGCGTTTGAAGTAAACTCTAAATCATCTATTAAATATCTGTATATTTCATCTTTAGACATTTGAGTAGCTGGAGTTACAACATCTCCAGCTGCTGCATACATAGCTTCAGACGGATGGTTATGTGGTTCACCATTCTGCATCTTTCTTCCTTCATCATTAATATTCTTTAACAATGGTCCATACATATCAGTAGCTTCTTTGTTAATAACAAACTCACCGGGTGTCAGCCATGCGGGTACTGTGTCAGTTCCTTTAGGTTCTCCTGGATGGTCAGGCATATTAGTCATACCTGGTATATTCATATCCGCTGATCCCTCGAAGAATTCAAAAGACTTACTATTACCATAACGATCTTTTGTTTCATACTTTTTAATTTTCATTACTTTCCTCCAGAACCGTCGTCCAAATCACCTTCTTCTTCAGCTCTTGTCATATCGTAAGCTTTATTAACATCTTTTCTTTGTCGATCTTTATTACCTTCTCTACGCTCTAACTCAGCTCGTAGTTGTGGTGACATTGTTGTAGCGTTAATTGATTCACCTGTAACAGAGTCTGTAATAGAAACTAATGTACCAGTTGGAGATTGTAAATTAACTCTGTCTCCATCGTTAGATCCAGTGCTTTGCAATTTACCTTGGTTATCTCTATATTGAGGGGACAGCACACCTAATTGATTACCACTTAAGCCTACAATATCGCCTGCGCCTGATCCCCAATTACCAGTTGTAGAATTAACAGTAGTAGATCTTGATCCGTCAAAACCTAATTGGTATGGACTAATACTTACTCCTTCAGCATTTGGATTATTATTAAGCTCTGATGAGTTTAAAACTCCGGGATTATTACCAGGACCTAGTCTAGTGTTTTGAGTTATTTGTCCTGCTGTAGATCTAATTGGCGATCCATCACCACGTAGTCTTGCAGTCCTAGCCTCA
>TARA_R110002049_G_scaffold294590_5_pt1 | contig 16648 bp, 14 predicted proteins | sample TARA_R110002049 | Tara Oceans TARA_R110002049 (sample SAMEA4396941) | marine metagenome | biome: Polar Biome; feature: [SRF] surface water layer (ENVO:00010504); material: water (ENVO:00002006), including particulate matter (ENVO:01000060) such as... | depth 5 m | reverse complement strand
TTCACCAGTAATTCACCAGATTTACTCAAAAAGAACTCAACGGCTAACAAACCTACCATATCCAACTCTGAGATAATTTTTGCGGCTATTTCTTGCGCTTTTTGTTCTATGTCAGCAGAAATGTGGGCAGGAGCAAATAAAAACTCCACCATATTAGCGATGGGGTTAAACTCTAATTCTACTACTGGAAACTGTTTTACATCTCCATTCTCATTACGTGCTACAATTACAGAAAGCTCTTTGTCCATATCTACGCCTTCTTCGCACATACACGCACCTTCCATGGCATTTTGTACATCATTTGCATCAGCAATTTTTTGTACGCCATAGCCATCATATCCCGATGTTCGCAATTTTTGAAAAAGAGGGTATTTGGTTGCTTTAGCGATAATTTCTTCCTTGTTTTCTGCTAAAAAATAGGGTGAAGTAGGAACACCAATTTGGGTAAAAAACTGCTTTTGCAATCCTTTATCTTGTATTGTCTTTAGGGCTTTAGCTTGAGGAAATACCTTTACACCTAAATTTTCAAGCGCTTGTAATGCATCTGAGTTTACATCTTCAAACTCAATGGTGATGACATCCTTATCCTTTCCAAACTCAAAAACAGTATCATAATCTTTAAAGTTACCCACCACAAATTCATTGGCTATTTGATAACAAGGTGCTTGTGGATTAGGGTCCAACACAGCGATGTGTAAGTTATAGTCGTACGCCTTTTGGAGCATCATTCTACCTAACTGACCACCACCTAAAAGACCAATTTTAAAATCTGAACTGTGAATACTTTTCATGGCGCAAAGATAGGCTGATTAAGTGAATGCAGCCAAATAAAATAGTTGGAATTGTTTGGTATAAATTTTAACTGATTTATTAACCTATTCAATAACTAAATTGACATTAGTTACTCAACGTTAATTCTACAGCTAAAGTGGAGTATTTATCTGGATATTGTTTTTGCAACCCACATATTTGAGCTCTGTTTCTCCATATACCTTCACTTAGAAACCAACTCTTGTTATTCGTTTTATGAGTCGTAGTGCCAATCATGGGAGAATATGAGACTCGGATAACCTTCTTTTTACTCTCTTGATTTTTAACAGTGAACTCAAATTTATTAGAGTCAATAATTAACCATTCTACTGCTAGGAAAAAACCATTTTTAGGGAAAGGAATTTTATATGCGGATAAATCAACTTCGGTTAGATGATATCCTTTTTTTGCTGTGGCTATGATGTTTTTATCATAGATGTAATTCTCAGGCAAACCTTCCTGATTAACCGCATAAAGACGGATGTTAAATTTTGCATCTTTAGTTTCACTAATGGTGTAAATTTTAACGCTGTTTAAATAAGGAGTTTTACTATAAATTTCAGAATACTCGTAGTATCTTGTGGCTATCCAAGGCAGGGTGGAACTTCTCAGATGGCAATTTACTTTTGATTTTTTTAAGGAGCCTATTACTAATTTTTTTGGTCTTTTATCTGCAATTATTTTAACTTCATTAATGTTAATGCTTTGAGGGGTAAGTTCCACGCTTGAATTAATCAAATCAGCTAAAATTTTCTTTGTTTCAAATCCAATTGCTGAGAATAAAATGTATTTATCAGCAATGTCTTCCGAAATACTAAAGTGGCCATTTTCATCTGAAGAGGTGCCGATACTTTCATTTTCAACCCAAATATTGACATAAGGTATTTTCTCTTTTGTTTTACTATTAATGACTACTGCATTTATTTGACTCTTAGCAATACTAACAACAAGTAAACTGAGGATAAGGATAAGTCTACTTTTCATTTAGGTTTTTTATAAAGGAGTAAATTTTGAATAAACTTGGATTTAAATATCAAACTTTTAATCTTTAAAGATAAACCGATTGAATGAATACAGCCAAATAAAATAGAGAGAATTGTAGTTATAAAAAAAGCGACTCGAACTGAATCAAGTCGCTTTTAAAAAGTATGAGTTAGGGATTAGTTTAAATCAAATCGATCTAAATTCATCACTTTATTCCATGTATAGATAAAATCTTTCACCATTTTCTCTTTCGCATCTGAGCTTGCATATACTTCTGCAATGGCTCTCAATTCAGAGTTAGATCCGAAAATTAAGTCGGCCCTAGTTGCAGTCCACTTTATTTTACCAGTAGTTCTATCTTTTCCAACAAATTCTAACTGATCTTCAGAAGTAGGAGTCCAAACGGTATTCATATCTAAAAGATTTACAAAGAAATCATTTGATAAAGTGCCTTGGTTCGCTGTAAATAAACCGTGATTAGATCCATCATAATTTACGCCTAATGAACGCATACCACCTAAAAGAACAGTCATTTCAGGAGCGGTTAGTGATAATAATTGAGCTTTATCAATCAATAACTCCTCAGTAGTTAAGGTGTATTCTTTTGTTTGATAGTTCCTAAACCCATCAGCCATTGGCTCAAGTAAAGCAATGCTTTCCACATCCGTTTGTGCTTGTGAAGCATCCATTCTTCCTGGATTAAATTTTATTTCAGTAGAAAACCCTGCTCTTTCTGCTGCTTTTTCGATGGCAGCGTTACCGCCAAGAACTATTAGATCAGCCATGGAAACTTTCTTTCCATTTCCTTTAGCGTTAAAGTCTCCCTGTATTTTCTCATATGCAGCCAATACTTTTTTAAGCTGAGCAGGATTGTTACTTTCCCAATTGATTTGTGGTTCTAATCGAATACGTGCGCCATTTGCGCCACCTCTTCGGTCTGATGATCTGAAGGTAGATGCAGAAGCCCAAGCAGTGCTGATTAACTCTTTATCTGTCAATCCTGAACTTAAAATAGTAGATTTTAATGATTTGATATCTTTTCCATCAATCAATTTGTGATCTACAGCAGGAATAGGATCTTGCCATATAAAATCTTCTTGTGGAACCTCTGGCCCTATATAAGCAGATTTTGGACCCATATCTCGGTGAGTTAATTTAAACCAAGCTTTAGCGAATGCTGCATCAAACTCAGCAGGGTTTTCCATAAAACGCTTCGAAATTTTCTCGTAGATGGGGTCATAACGAAGTGATAAATCTGTAGTCAACATCGTAGGTCGGTGTCTTTTGTTTTCGTCAAATGCATCCGGAAAAATCTCAGCTGATTCTTTTGCTACCCATTGGTGAGCGCCTGCAGGGCTTTTAGTCAATTCCCATTCATATGAAAATAGAATGGTTAAATACGCATGACTCCATTGGGTTGGTGTAGGTGTCCAAATAACCTCTAATCCTGAGGTTATCGCATCTTTTCCTTTTCCTGTTCCGTATTTATTTTTCCATCCTAAGCCCTGTTCTTCAATGGCTGCACCTTCAGGTGATGCCGCTAGATTAGAATCGGGAGCTGCACCGTGTGTTTTTCCTAAAGTATGTCCTCCTGCAATTAATGCTACTGTTTCTTCATCATTCATGCCCATTCTTCCAAATGTTTCTCTGATGTCATGCGCTGCTAATACTGGGTCAGGATTTCCATTAGGACCTTCTGGATTAACATAAATCAGTCCCATTTGAACTGCTGCTAATGGATCTTCTAACTCTCGATCTTCTGAATAGCGATTATCATCTAAAAATTTACTTTCGGAACCCCAGTATACATTATTTGCCGGTTCCCACACATCAGCTCTACCACCTGCAAATCCGATAGTTTCAAAACCCATCGATTCTAAAGCTACATTACCAGTGAGAATCATCAAGTCTGCCCATGATATTTTGTTGCCATACTTCTGCTTGATTGGCCAAAGTAGTCTTCTCGCTTTATCTAGATTGGCATTATCAGGCCAACTGTTAAGTGGAGCAAATCGCTGCTGTCCTTCTCTAGAACCTCCGCGACCATCGCCAGTTCGGTAAGTTCCTGCACTATGCCAAGCCATACGAATAAAAAATGGTCCATAATGGCCATAATCTGCAGGCCACCAATCTTTAGAATCCGTCATTAATACTTCTAAATCTTTCTTTAATGCTGAATAGTCCAATGATTTGAACGCTTCTTCATAATCAAATGATTCGCCCATTGGGTCAGATAAATCACTGTTTTGTCTTAATACGCTTAAGTCAAGTTGGTTTGGCCACCAATCTTTGTTGGTTCTTCCTTCTCCTTGTACGACTTGTCCTGTTGATTTTTTCTTATCAAATCCGAAAGGACATCCTCCTTTTTCTTCGCTCATTTCTTGCTGTTTTTCTCCAGAACATGAAGCTAATGCTAAAAGTCCTGCAGTGATTAATAGTTGAATTTTCATCGGTTATTGTTTTTATTAATGGTGCAAAGGTGAACTCTTTATTTTATTTATAAAAACGATATTATCAATGACAATATCGATAGAGTAGATTTTTAGTACTTTTGTCCTATGAATATACAACAATTTCAGTACATTTTAGCGGTTGTGGATCTAAAAAATTTTGAGGCTGCAGCCGACCGCTGTTTTGTAACTCAATCTACCTTAAGTACTATGATTGGGCGATTTGAGGATGAAATTGGAATTAAAATCTTCAATCGAAAAACCAAACCAGTTTCTATTACACCTGAAGGAGAGATACTAATTAATCGATTACGAATTATCTTACATGAAATAGATTCTTTGGATAATGTAATTCAAGACTTAAAAGGCGAAATGAAGGGAGAGTTAAGAGTTGGTATCATTCCAACAATTGCACCTTACTTATTGCCTCTATTCTTGTCTACTTTTGCAGATAAGTACCCTAATATTACAATTGTAGTTCGCGAAATGACAACTCCTCAAATTCAGGAGTCATTAAAAGCTAGAGAATTAGATGTAGGGATTTTAGCATTGCCTATAGAGGATAATGAATTAGAAGAATATCCCATTTATGTTGAGCCCTTTTTGGTAATTGATTTTAGAGATGAAAAAACGGATCAGAAAATTTCGATAGATACATTAGATTATTCTAAAATTTGGCTTCTGCAGGAAGGCCACTGTTTGAGGAGTCAGGTATATCGGATTTGTGAACTATCGAGTCAAACACCTAAACATAATGTCAATTTTGAATTTGAATCTGGATCGATGGATAGTTTATTAAGAATTACAAAAGCGAGTAAAGGGATTACTATTATTCCTTTTTTAGCGTCTATTGATTTACCAGAAAGTGAAAAAACAAATCTCATCGAATTTATGGATCCAGTACCTGTTAGGTCTGTTGGTTTACTAACACACAAGCATTTTGTGAAAAAGAAATTGCTGAAAGAGTTACAATTATCCATAAAAGAGTCAGTAAAAGGTTTAATACCAGAAAATAGAAAGTTTACTATCGTTAATCCGTTGTAGGCGTGTTTTTTTAAAGCTTATGATGAATAGTAATGATAAGTTATATTTTAGATTAGAATCAAAGCAATTAGAAAAGCATATAAAGTAACCCAGAATACAAAAATATATAGCATAACTTTTCCATGACTTCTGCTTTTTGTATCATAATAAGGTACCTTTTCGGTTTCGTTAACTAGTTTGAATTTATATTTTAGTCGATATGCAACTAAAAAACCTAGCCAACCTCCAAAAATTGAGCATAAGTAACCTATGAAAATTAAAATTGGTTCTACTTTTTTTGGTTTTTTTTGCTCTTTTAAAGCACTTGCTTTTGCTTCTTGTATTTCTTCATCCGAAAAAACCAAACCTCTTTGCTTGATTAACATGTTGGCATAGTGTAAATCATAATTACTCCATTCATTGGCTAAAGATAATATTTCAATCAATTCATTATCTGAATATGAGTTCATATAATAATTATCTTCTAAAATCTCATTAGCGGTATTGGCTTCAAACAGCACAGTAACTTCTTCAAATTGGCTTTCTTTGACTTTGATTATATAATCTGTTAGGTCACTATTCGAGAATGTAATATCAAATGAAGGTTTAGTGCTTTCAATCTTATGCGCAATGTTATGTGAGCTTAATATTTCTGAAATAGCATTGGCTTCATCGTGAAAGGGAATTCGCTTAAATTCTATGTACTGATCCTTCATACACTATTTTTAAGTTTATTGATTTACAAGGTATAAAATTTCTTTTGCGTTTTCAATTCTGATTAATGAGTTGTAATGATTTTAATTGATTGTTTAATCTTTTCAAATAAGCAGGAGAGCAACAACTTTTTCTAATAGCTGTTTCAAGAAGTAATAGTTATAAAATATTGAAAGATATTATTAATATTGACCATGAGCGAGCAAATTACGACCATTACCTTTTTTAAATATTCCACCTTTAAAACAAAGTTGTGGGGATTTAAGATGATGCAATTTGCACATAAAGATCTAATGAAAGTAAATGATTTAGCTTTTTATCGGCTGATGGGAAGTGGGAAAGGATTGGGGTTTAATCCGCTACCAGACTGGTCGGTTTATAGCTTGTTGCAAGTTTGGAAAACTGAAGCAGCGGCAAATGTTTTTTTTGAATCATCTGAGTTGATCAGCCGCTATCATGAAAATACAGAAGAATTAGTGACCATTTATATGAAGAATATTTCAGCCGGTGGTACTTGGGTGGGCAGAAATCCATTTGAAAAAGCAACAGATTTAGATCCATTAAAACCTGTTGCTGTAATTACTAGAGCGACTATTAAGTTAAACTGGTTATGGCGGTTTTGGAAATATGTGCCGACTTCTGAAAAGGGTTTGGCAGGAAATAAAGGGTTGATTTATACAAAAGGAGTAGGGGAGGTTCCCATTGTTCATATGGCAACATTTAGCTTATGGAAAGATTTTGAATCTGTAAAACAATTTGCCTATAAAAGTAAAGAGCACCAAGAAGCCATTAAACGAACCCGAAAGAATGAATGGTATAGTGAAGAATTATTTGCTCGTTTTCAACCATATAGATCAATAGGAACATGGGAAGGAAGAAATTTACTTCAATCGGATTAGTGGGCTTTTGGTTTTGCAATCACAGTCATTATGCCAAGGGAGGTGTTTTTTTGATTCCATTTTTTAGGTAAAAATCGAATCATGTTCCATGTAAACGACCAAAATTCATCTTCCATATTCTTATTCCAACTGATGCCTTTTTGTTCCATTCTACTCATCCAATATAATAAATAAGGATCCATGGTGCCATAAGTCAGTATTTTAGAGACTTCCCAACCACTATTGTTTAGTAACACTTCCACATTATTTGGAGAAAATAAAGAAGTATGCCGCGGCGTATGCCAACCTGCCCATTCCTTTCCAAATTCTTCTCTGCTATTCGAGTCAAAGTTGGGAATTTCAACGATTAGTGTAGTTGAAGGCTTAGAAATAGACTTGAGGTAAGTCAAATTCGGTTTGGGAGTGTAATCATGTTCTAAGTAATGCCACATAGTAATGACATCTGGCTTTAGGTCATTTGGTAGGTTTTTAATCTCAGCGATTTGTAAATCTAACCCTTTAAAAGCTTCTGCTGATTCACGCCAACCTTCATCGCTAAAATCGATTCCAAGAGTTTTACATTTCAACTTGTCGAAGCATGCTTTCAAAAATGTAGGTTTTCCGCACCCTACGTCGAGGATTAAAGAATTCGTATTCGTTTTATGCCATTCTTTTACGCGCTTTACCCGTTTTAAATCAAGCTTTCGCTGACTATCCTTTACGAAGTACTCATATTTCCCCCATGCTTCAGATCCTCTGTAAGGCAAATAATGAGCAGTGTAGTAATCTTTTAATTTGTCTAGACTAACTCTTGGATTTAAAAATACCAACCGACAATTGCTGCATTGGTCAAAGTTAAATTCCTCTTTGCTTGGATGCATTTGAGCGGTAGTTTCTATAAAAGATGAAAATTCAGTCGAACTGCATGCAGGACAGTGAGTGAGTTGTTCCATGAGTAATGAACAAACGAGGTATGAAAAAGTTGTTAAAACAATCCTAGGATTGTTCCATTATCTTTTATGTTAATATTTTCAGCAGATGGCTTTACAGGTAAACCAGGCATTCTGAGCATATTTCCGGCAATTGGAATTATAAAACCAGCTCCTGCTGCTATTTCAAACTCACGAATATGGATTTCAAAGTCTTCAGGACGTCCAATCAGCTTCTCATTATCGCTCAAACTTTTCTGAGTTTTGGCCATACATACTGGAAGATTTCCAAAGCCAAGAGATTCAAAACGTTTTAACTGATTTTTAGCTTTAGCAGTCAGTACCACACCTTTTGCGCCATAGATGGTTTTACAAATCTTTTCTAGTTTAATAATTGGAGCATCTGATAATTCATAAGTTGGAGTGAATTTATTGGTACAGCTTTCTGCTGTAGTAATTACCTTCTCCGCTAATTCAGTACAGCCTTTTCCTCCATCAGCCCAACCATAACTTAACGCTACTGGAACGCCCATTTTTTCACAATGTGAATAAATTAGTGCCTTTTCAGCTTCTGTATCACTACTGAATGCATTGATTGAAATTACAACAGGTAATCCAAAACTTTGTATTGTTTCAATGTGTTTCTCTAGGTTAGGCATTCCCTTTTCTAGTGCTTCCACATCCTCTTCTGTAAGTGCTTCCAATGATTTACCTCCATGGTATTTTAGTGCTCTAATTGTAGCCACAATTACAACTGCCTTAGGCGATAGTTCAGCCTTTCTACATTTTATATTCAAGAATTTTTCGGCTCCTAAATCTGCAGCAAAGCCTGCTTCTGTTATTACATAATCACCTAAACTCATGCCCATTTTTGTTGCGAGAATTGAGTTAGTTCCTTGTGCTATATTCGCAAATGGCCCCCCATGTAAGATAGCTGGATTCCCTTCCAGTGTTTGCACCAAGTTTGGTTTTATGGCATCTTTTAATAGTACTGCAATGGCACCGGAAGAGTTGAGTTGCTTTGCGAAAACTGCCTTGCCTTCAAAGGTATCACCGATGTATATGTTCCCGCACATTTCTTCCAAATCGTTTAAATCTTTGCAAAGACAAAGAATTGCCATAATTTCTGAAGCAGCTGTAATGTTAAAACCAGTTTCACGAGGTATTCCACCTGTTTTTCCGCTCAAACCAGTGATAATGTTTCTCAATGCCCGATCATTCATATCCATGCATCGTTTCCAAATAACGGTTCGTGGGTCTATTCCTAAATTATTGACCTTATTTTGTATGTTATTATCGATGAGTGCAGCAAGTAGGTTGTTAGCCATAGCAATAGCATGAAAGTCTCCTGTGAAATGGAGGTTAATGTCTACCATCGGAATTACTTGGCTCCATCCACCGCCAGCAGCACCACCTTTCATTCCGAAAACAGGACCTAGACTTGGTTCTCTTATTACAACTACCGATTTTTTGCCCAATAAATTTAAGCCATCCGATAAACCAATAGAACTAGTTGTTTTGCCCTCACCGGCAGGAGTAGGAGTGATGGCCGTAACTAAAATAAGATTGCTTTTTGCTACTTTTCTTTCATTGATGAGATTTAATGGCAGTTTTGCCTTTTCGTTCCCATAATACTCTAATTGATCTTCAGTAATTTCTAGCTTTTTAGCAACTTCTCTAATGTGTTTGGCAGTAACCTGCTGTGCAATTTGGATATCGGTCATTCTATTTTATAAGATAATTAAAAAATATATTACTAATTGGTCTGTGATGTAATCAATCTTTAAGCGTATTGTATAATTTTTTTATTCAAGGAAATTAATCCATAGGTTCAGCCCAGTCAGAGTTCCGAACAAAAATGGTATATTGGACATATTCCTTGCCAGCATCTGTCATTTCCATTAAATCAGTAACCGGTAGTAGTTGAAATGTTTTTACTAATCTACTTGATGAGCCATAAGGAGAATCATCGCCGTTCATTTTTATAAGCGATTGTGTGTTTGGATCAGTTGCTCGTGTAAAATCTTTTATTCCATAGATATACATAAAGAGCAAGTTGTCAGCGGAGATTGGCATTTTAGAATAAACATTACCAGTTCTCATGAATTCTGGAAGTTGATTGCTGGGCATTACCATATAGCTGTCGTTCATTAAAAAGTTTAAAGACAATATCTTACCATCCAGACCCAAATCTGAATTTTTAATCTTAGCTGCAAGTGGTCTATTTCCATTAACTCTATATTGGAATATGTGATATAACCCAAAGTATCCATACAGCTTCTTATCCTGGAGAGAGTCGTTTCTATAGTGGTTTTTAAAATTTTGAAAAAGGATTTCTTCACGACCTATTTTGTTCTCTAAATAGGATAAATTATTTTTGATGTGATACAGAGTTTTTAAAGTGTCCTTTTGATTACCATATACTTTTAGTAAAGCTTCAGTTTTTGATAGAAGTGAAGAGATATCAGAATTTCCATTTGAACTAATAGAGTCTAGACTATTTAAGTATTCTGTAACTAAGGTTAAGTCTTGTATTTGGTCTATTCCAATAAACTGAATTTGATTCTCTTTAGGTAATTGTTTATTAAATTGCTGTATTCGAATAAACTTATTAAAGTAATCTTTATTCAACCTTCCCTGGATGACTGACCACTTTCTTAATGCTTTCTTTAAGGTCTCTTCATCACCGCTCTTTAGAAACTGATTAAGTAAATGCGCCTGCATATAATCTACTTCTGCTACATAATGTTTGACGCCGTGATTTTTATTCAAATAAGAAAAGAAATCAACATCAAAAAAAGTGGGCGTTTTAAAACCGTGAATTTCGCCAACTAAAATTAATTTACTTTTTTTTATATCATCTTCAGCTATCTTAAAACTAAAGCTTTCGTCTAAACTAACGGTCTCTTTGTGATTTGTAATATACGTTATGTATTTTTCCCCTGTAACGTACTCCCAAAAATGAAATACACCATAACTGACTGGTATCAATAGAACTACAGAGAATAAAATTTTCATGAACCTTTTAAAAATTCTCTTAACCATAGCTTCAGTTTTTATTAAATTTAAAATATTCAATTACGATACTACAAAAAAGTCTTCATTAAATAAATAATGAAGACTTCATGTTTAATCGTTTGAAGGTTTCTTTTTCATTGGGTAAGCGATTTTCTTCTCACCCTTAGTTGAAGAATTTTGACCTTTTATTTTTGGTTTATTACCTGTATGTGGTTTCTTTTTTCTGTTATTATTTTTAGGTTTTGATTTGCGCTCTCCACCGCCACTTGAATAACTTGGACCTTCCGAAAACCCTTCAGGTAAAGATCGTTTTACTACTTCTGTAGAGATAAGTGACTCTATTTTTTGGAAGTTGTATACATCCCTCTGGTTGATGAAAGTCCAAGCGGTACCTGTTGATTGTGCTCTCGCAGTTCTACCTACTCGGTGCACATAATCTTCTGCGTCTCCCGGTACGTCATAGTTTATTACTAAATCAATACTATCAATATCTATTCCTCTAGAAATAATATCTGTACCTACGAGAATCTTTAATTTTTGATTCTTAAATCGTCTTAATACTTCTTCTCTTTCAGTCTGATTTAAGTCAGATTGAATTCCGTCAGCATCTAGCCCTATTTTACGTAAGTTTCTCTTTATATCATTAACATTTACTTTTCTTGAAGTAAAAATAACAATACTTCTAAGGTCTTTTTTGTCTTTTAATAAGCTTTCTAGCAATGAGATTTTTTGGTCGTCATGAACTAAGAAGGCCTCTTGAACTACACCTTCTGCCATTTTGGATATTGCAATGTTTATCTCTACAGGGTTTACCATAGAGACTTTTGCTAAGCTTCTAATCTTTGGTGGCATAGTAGCCGAAAACATAATCGTTTGCTTCTTTTTTGGGAGGTATTCAATGATTTTTTTAATATCATCATTAAATCCCATGTCCATCATTCTATCAGCTTCATCTAGAATTAGGTGCTTTACATTATCAAGTTTAGCATAGCCTAAATTTAAGTGAGATAGTAATCGTCCAGGAGTGGCCACAATGATATCAGCTCCTTCCGTTAGTGCTGTTTTTTCTTGATCGAAAACTTTGCCGGTACCACCACCATAAATCGCTATAGAACTTATGCCACTAAAATAGGCAAACCCTTCTAGTTGTTGATCTATTTGTTGGGCTAATTCTCTAGTTGGAGCTATGATAATCGTATTTAAATTACCACCTTCTCCATTAGCTATTTGATGAATGATAGGAAGTAAAAAGGCAGCTGTTTTGCCTGTCCCAGTCTGGGCACATGCAATAACATCATTTTTCTTTAAAATCTCAGGAATGGCCTGTTCTTGTACAGGGGTGGCCTCTTCAAAACCCATTGCCTCTAGCGCTTCGTTAACAGTAGGATGTAAGCCTAAATCAGTAAATTTCAATGTGCATTATTTTAACGACCAAATTAAGGATAATTAATCAGATAGATGATTAAAAAATTGGAGTCAATAAGATTTAGCTCCTTTGGATGAAAAGCTCACTATAAACATATACTACCTTTGAGTGAAATATCCTACTTTTGATGGATGGATTTTAAGAATATTGATTTATCGCAATTCAGCGAATTACTTGGCAAAAAACAATCTATTTGTATCGTTTCTCATAAGTCACCTGATGGGGATTCTATTGGTTCCTCTCTAGGGCTTTACCATTTTTTAACTCAACTTGGACATTCTGTATCTGTGATTACACCGGATCGTCATCCAAGTTTTTTAAATTGGTTAGAAGGAGCCAAAGAAGTAATTAATTTTGAATATCAACCTCACATTGTGACTAAATTATTCGACTCCGCTAATTGGATTTTCTGCCTAGATTTTAATGCCATTAATCGTGTTGGAGATCTTACACCATTACTAGAAAGCGCAAAAGCAAAGATGATCAATATTGATCATCATCAAGAACCTACTCATTTTTGTGATTATGAATATATTGAGACTGATGCGAGTTCTACCGCACAACTAATCTATGAATTAATTGCACAGACACCACACATTGATTTATTAAATCAACAAATAGCGAATGCTCTTTATGTCGGTATAATGACCGATACTGGTTCATTCCGTTTTCCATCTACAACGGCTTCAACTCACCATGTTATAGCCAATTTAATTGCTACGGGTATTGATAACGCTGCCATTCATCGAAATATCTACGATAGCTCTAGCGAAAGCAGACTTCGATTATTAGGGTATGCAATTAGCGATAAAATGCAATTGTTTTTGGATCATGGTTTTTCCATTATTGGTCTTTCTGAAGAAGAATTACAACGGTTTAATTATCAAAAGGGCGATACAGAAGGGATTGTGAATTTTCCACTTTCAATTCAAGAAGTGAAGGTTTCGGTTTTTTTATCTGCAAAGGATGATCTCGTAAAAATGTCGTTCCGTTCTAAAGGGGATATCGCTGTAAATGAGATAGCAAATAAACATTTTAGTGGTGGTGGACATACCAATGCTGCAGGTGGAATATCCGCGTTGACATTAATAGATACTGAAACTAAATTAATTGAAATACTCAAGGAAAATTTTCCAATTGAGTCTAAATAAAAGTAGAATGAAATTTTCTCTATTAATAACTGTATTTATTCTGATTATTTCTGCTTGCAATAGTCAAGAGCAGAAACAAAAAGTACCTTTTCAATCTAAAAGTGATTTTGATGAATCAATGATCGAGTCGCATAAGCGGTTCTTAGATAAATCTTCTAAAGAAATTACTGAATATATTAATCGTTCCAACTATACTTTTGAGACTTCAGGAACTGGTCTTCGCTACACTACTCTAGAAAAAGGCTCAGGTGTGCAACCTAAAAAGGGAAATGAAGTAAAAATTGAATACTCAATTCAGTTCTTAGATGGAGAACCTGTAATGGAATATGCTACACCTAAAGTAATGTCTTTTTATATCGAACAGTCGGATGTGGAAACAGGTTTGCACGAAGCATTACAGCTAATGAAAGTTGGAGAGAAAGCTGAGTTTATCTTTCCTCCGCATTTAGCCTTTGGAATAAGTGGTGACCGAAATGGAATTCCACCCCAATCTACCTTAATTTATACTATTGAATTGTTAGCTACACGATGAAAGGAATCATTTACAGTGGTTTATTTTGCTTACTAATAGCATGCATGAATGATAATAAGCAATTTGACGTGCTTAAAGATCAGTCTATTTACCGATTAGTTGCATTTGATGATGATGGTCAGAAGCTAACTGAAGGTCAGTTTTTGTCATCATATATTACTATTACTGATACTTTGGGCGATACACTGCATTACGTGCCTTCCTATCATTACTTTATTGAATACTATCCTGAATCGCCTATTTATGAGGCTTTAAGTATGTTATCTACCGGAGATTCTGCTCACTTCAGAATAAAAGAAAGTCAACTTTATGATGCTTTTAGCTTTGACCAGCTGAGTGAAAATGGCAATAGGGTGTTAGATTTACGAATACGAGCAGAGTACTTAGTAGATGAATCAGTAGTGAAGGATACACTGATGGCTGAACTTAGTAAACGACTAGAAAATGAGGGAAGATTAATAAATAATTTCATTGCTAGACAATTAGAACCGCAATCCTTTATAGAAGGAATGGGGATTTATAAAAAGAGCGTTATTATGTCTCTTGAAGGAAGTCCTATAGAAGCTGGTGATCGAGTGACTTTAGAGTATGATGGAAGTTTCTTAAATGGGTACATTTTTGACTCAAAGTATGGTGCTGATGCATTAGAAATTACCTATGGAATGAGTGACCAAATTGTGCCAGGTTTAAGCTTGGCAATTAAAGGAATGAGGGTTGGAGAAATTGTGAAAATTATATTACCTTCGCATCACGCTTTTGGAGGGAGAGGTTCAGTAAAAGGTATTGTACCACCATATACTCCTGTAGTGTATAATTTATATATAAAAAACGTAATACGTACAAACAACAATGAAGAAGAACGTAATTAAAGGTATTTCAGCTGGTTTAATTTTATCTGCTGCTATGGTATCATGTGGTGAGAATAGTGGTAGTTCAGAGTATCCTGGATTTACCAAAGTTGAAGAGGGGTTGTTCATTAAATATGAATCGAGAGTAGAAGGCGAAAAACAAGTTGCATTTGGAGACATTTTAACAATGGATCTAAAATATGGGACTAAGGATTCAACTTTAATGGATACCAAAGAAAATGGAAATCCTTTCCTGTTACAACTTGATAGCGGTATATATGTTGGAGATATTATGAATGCGTTTAGTCAATTAAGAAATGGCGATAGCGCTGTAGTAATTACAGGAGCATATGACTTCTTCACAAAAACGGTAGGTGCTGCAATGCCTGAATTTATAGACTCAGCAGAAGCTTTATACTTTACAATTAAATTAAATTCTGTAGAGTCGCAAGAAGAGGCGAAACAAAAAGCAGATGCTGCAAATGCTCAAGCCGCACTTAAAGAACAAGAAGAGTTGGCTGCATACATTCAGACGAACGGAATTACTGCTGAACCAACAACAAGTGGCCTTTATCACATCGTTAGAGAAGCTGGAACTGGTAAAGATGCAGAAGCAGGTAAGTCAGTTAAAGTACATTATACAGGTAAATTTTTAAATGGTCAAGTGTTTGATTCTTCTGTAGAAAGAGGAGAGCCATTTGAGTTTAATTTAGGAGTTGGCCAAGTTATTCGTGGATGGGACGAAGGTATCGCCATGATGAAAGAAGGTGAGAAGGCAACATTAATAATTCCTTCAAGTATAGCTTATGGACCACAACAGAACGGTCCAATACCAGGTTTTTCTACTTTAGTTTTCGATGTAGAGTTAATAGCCGTAACTGAACCTGCTGAATAATGAATCAATTAACCAAAATACTACTTACTGTAATTAGTATTACTTCCTTAAGTGCTTGTAGTTTATTGCAAAAAAACAACACAAAGGAGGTAGAAAGAGAGGTAAATAAACCAATTACTACAGCAACAGGGCTTACTTATGTGCTGACTCAACTAGGCACAGGTGAAGCTGTGGATAGTGGAGATGTTGTTACAGTTCATTATACTGGATTTTTAACCGACTCTACCAAATTTGATTCTTCTAAAGATCGAAATAAACCGTTTACCTTCAAGGTCGGTTCTGGTCAAGTTATAGAAGGGTGGGATGAAGGTTTAAGCTATTTAAAAGTAGGTGATAAGGCACGTTTAACGATTCCTTCAGAATTAGGTTATGGTGAAAGAGCGCAAGCCGCTATTCCTGCGAATTCTACATTGATTTTTGATATAGAGGTTGTAGGAAGTCAGGAAGGAGCAAAACCCTTTATAGTAGACGGTTTAGATACAATAACAACAGCTTCAGGCTTAAAAATGGTTATGCTAAACTCAATGCCTGAGAACCCTCAGCCTAATGCAGGAGATATGGTTTCGGTGCACTATTCTGGTTATTTAGTAAATGGTAAATTATTTGACTCATCTGTTGATAGAGGAGAACCAATAGAATTTCCGGTAGGTACTGGCAGAGTAATAAGAGGCTGGGATGAAGCTATATTATTGCTTCACACAGGTGAGAAAGCTAGGTTAATTATTCCATCCGATCTAGGCTATGGAAGTAGTGGAGCAGGAAATGTTATTCCACCTGATGCTACATTAATCTTCGATGTGGAGTTAATAAATATAAAATAACGCATAAAAGGTCTTCGAAACTCGAAGACCTTTTTTCTTTTGTAGAATGGGAATTAACAATTAACTGTTCAATGTTTAAGTTGTAGGCAGCTGATTTATAAAATGATTGTCTAAATTTGTAATAAGATAGTTTGAAATAAAAGGTCTTCGATTCATGAAAAAATATGAT
>TARA_R110002049_G_scaffold115795_5_pt1 | contig 16661 bp, 14 predicted proteins | sample TARA_R110002049 | Tara Oceans TARA_R110002049 (sample SAMEA4396941) | marine metagenome | biome: Polar Biome; feature: [SRF] surface water layer (ENVO:00010504); material: water (ENVO:00002006), including particulate matter (ENVO:01000060) such as... | depth 5 m | reverse complement strand
AGGTACAAAATGGAAACCTTTAATTTTATTTCATTTATTGGAAGGTGACTTGCGCTCAGGAATATTGCAAAAGAAAATTCCCGGAATTTCAAATAAAATGTTTACACAAACCGTAAGAGAGCTGGAAAAAGATGGACTTATTTCCAGAAAAGTTTTTCCTGTAGTTCCTCCTAAAGTGGAATACGGATTAAGTACTAGGGGAAAATCACTAAAGAATATTTTAAGAAGTCTAGATAAATGGGGTTTGGAAGATTGTCAGGATTAATTAAATGTGCTCGATTTCTAACTTGTTGCCAACGGCCTGAGCTATGAGAAGTGCAGAGGCAAACTTGCACTTACCTTCCGTCTTTAACCTAGCAAAAGCTTTACTTTTTGGTATATTTTTTATTCTCAGAGGAAAATCGGAAAGATTTTTCGCCCTCATAAATATAGATAAAACTTTGAATTTAACCCCCGAGCCTGCATTAATACATAGGTTCTGTTGTGTGTGGTTTTATTCTAGTATTCGGCTTTTCAAATCCATTCTCTAGTGTAGAATTCTTGTAATTTCAATATAGTTAACATTTAAAGTTCGGTAGAAAATGATATGTCGATTCGTTTTCATTCCTAGAAGACCTTTATTAATTGCATCATAGTTTTTTCATGAAAGCGGATTGTCTGCAATTTCGTGACAATTTGAAATAAGTGATTCGTAATATTTGTCCGCTTGAGTTTCTGACCAAACCTAAAATGTATAATCCCAAATTTTCGATAAATCATCAACAGCTTTATTCGTCAATTTAAATTTAGCCATTCGAGTGCTTTTTCGCTTTTAAAGATTCAAGATGTTTTTTAGGATCAAAATCATGCGCAATTCCGCTATCAATTCCTTCTTGAATGGCATTTTTCAAGGCAATGACCTTATTTTCTTCTGCCTCTAAAAGTCTTAAACCTGCACGTATAACTTCACTAACATTTTTAAATCGCCCTTCTTTTATTCGGTTTTGAACAAATTGATCAAAATAATTTCCTAGTGATATAGATGTGTTTTTATTCATTTTGATATTATTCGACTCAAATATACCAAAAATTGGTATAATCCTCAAATTTCTCACAACAAGCCAATATGGTTACTGCTAACTTATTTATTATATGGGAACCAAGAAAATGATTGATTCTGCTAATTCAAACATTTATTTTATTGCCAAGAGGGGAGAATGCCCCCAAAAATACCATTTATAGCCGCTATACGGCACTTTTACCCTATAGTAAACCTTACACCTAAATGTCCTTCTCCCACAGTACCGGTAAATTTTTTATACACTACATTTTGAGGATTGAAATAAACCTATATTTGGAGCTGTTATTTTACACTAAACTCTAAATACTCCTTCCCTCTAAAAATTGACATAAAGCAATGAACAGAATATTATTGATGTTAATCGTCGCATCCCTTTATTCCTGCGGTGGTGCCAAATATACTTACTTTTACGACACCGGAAAGCAATTGGACTTTGGCCATGGAAAATGGATATTGAACAGCACTAAATCCAATTCTAGAATTTTCGATTCCGAACTTTACGATACTGCACTAAAAGAATTTAAGGGAATTCTAGGAGACTCCTTGATAGAAATGAACGATTTAAGAAGTACTAAACTGGTGGCGCCAAAAATTAAGTTCGAGCTATCGGAAACGGATTTAAATGTATTAAAAAGGGACACCGACTGTGATTACATTATCAATATTGGGGGAAATGTAATCAGTGATGGTTTAGGCTCATTGTCTTTTCCAGATCAAAATGAAAGTTTAAGCAATAGGGCATCTGTTTCAATAACTATTTATGACTTGAATGCCAAAGCCCTTATATCCTCTTCCCAAGTTTACGGGAAAATCGAAGATCAGGAATCGGTATTTCCAGGAAATAATAATGGCCTTCCTTCCATCAACCCCAGTTCCCATATGATCATGATTACAGGAGCAAGGAAACTTATTCGAAAATACGGGAAGAATCAACTGGATTATTAGAGAAATTGGTGAGCCCAGCTTAAGTATATGTTCCAAATATTGGTAGGGATAAAACAGAGTAACAAGCTACTATTCTGTCTTATAAAGTAATAAATATTAAGCTTTACTTATAGTGGAGGTTCAGCAGTTTTATTGGTGTGCAAGGCAATTTCAGCAGTATTGTCCTCAAAAATGTCATTTATTATTTTGTATAGGTCGGGAATTACATTTTTGGCAATTTTACTATTATTGCTCAACAACACACAGATACCCAGCTCGGCTTCGGGATATATGGCTATTTCATTGCGGTAATTGTTGACACTTCCTCCATGATGCCAAATGGTCTTTTCATTTTTGGAACCGTTCTCCACAAATTTATGGATCCTCCATCCAAATCCGTAATAGGAGTTGGTATGTCCCGGCCATCTTTGGTAATATTTACTTTCCCCTTTAATTTCTATAAACGGGGCAAAAGTTTCCGCCAAGGCATTCTTTGTCATTAACTCTGGATTATATCCTAGTAAAAACCGCATCCATTTGGCCATATCAACGGAACTGGCACTAATACCACCAGCTGCAATGGCGTTGTAATAATTGTCTGAAAGTGGTAATGTCCTCCAGCTATTCCGACTTTTGGTATGGGGCATGGCCACATTGTCCATTTGGGACAATGCCTCATAATCCATGGTTGTTGAACACATTCCCAAAGGATTGAAAAGCGTATTGGACAAAACTGCACCAATATCCTGTCCGGTTGCCTTTTGAATCATTTCTCCACAAAGGGCAAACATGGCGTTTTGATAGCTATACATGGTACCAGGTTCACTAATCGGAGCAACTGCCTTAAAGCGCTTCGCTATATCCTGTAATGGCAGTCCAGCCTCCACAAGATTGGTGTAACTGTGGTAAGGAGTACCAGACGTGTGCGATAAAATATTGGCAAGGGTAATTTTATCCGTATTAATCTTGTCGCCCAATCTAAACTCCGGAATAAAATCGCTTACCTTATCTTCCCAATGCAATTTCCCTTCATCCTTTAATTCAGTGGCCAAGACCCCTGCAAATCCCTTGGATAAAGAGCCCAGTCTAAATATGGTACCTCCATCAACAGCTGCGTCGGAATTAATTTGTCTCTTGCCGTAACCATCAGTAATTACAACCGAATCCTTTTTTACAATGCTAACTCCTGCACCCACAATATCACCTTCGGCTATTGCTTTTTCAAAATAGGCCCTTACAGCAACTGCTAATTCTTGCTGATGCTTTTTATAGAGAAGTGACCTATGACTACCCAATACATCTTTTTGTATATCAATGCTTGCAATCGCCACCTTGGAATTTGATTTGTCTTTCTGCTTAAAAGCACTGAATATGAGGACAAATAGGGCTAAGGTAATAAGTGAAGTTCCTATTAAAACTTTTCTTCTCTTCATTGGGGTGAAATTTTATTTTGAATAAGACGACTTAAATATAGGATGTTATGCTTAAATAACGGATAAAATGCACGATTCTTATAAAAATTCCATTATTTAACACCATGCCCAACAACATTGAAAAGGACGTCATAATTATAACAACCATTCAAAAAAAACCAAAGTGACCGTCCCCGACTACAGTCAAGTATACACACTGTGGACCTAAACCCAATAACTTTTATTTCCAAACAGATCATTAACCCAAGAAAATGGACTAAATAATAATTTCAACTTATATTTGGGAAAATCAGCAAATCCATTACCCACATGACTATAAAAAACTTTCTTCTTTTTTCCATACTGGTGTTCTCTTTGGCAACCTGGGGCTATGGACAAAATAAAGATGGGAGGACCAGATATTTCCCAAAAGTTGAGCTACCGGTAGAGAAAATACCCAGCAAAGGCAATCTTTGGGTGTTTATCCTAGCAGGGCAATCCAATATGGCCGGTCGTGGGTTAGTGGAACCACAGGATACTATTCCCAATACCAGGATATACACCATTAATAAACAGGGCGATTTAATCTTTGCCAAAGAACCACTACATTTCTACGAACCATCAATGAGAGGTTTGGACTGCGGGTTATCCTTTGGAAAAGCTTTAATAGAACAAATTCCGGACAGTATCTCGATACTGGTTATTCCTACTGCGGTTGGAGGTAGTTCCATTACCCAATGGTTAAACGATTCGGAACATAGAAATGTTAAGCTCCTGTCCAATTTCAAGGAAAAAGTGGCTTTGGGTAAGCGTTTTGGAGAAATTAAGGGAATACTCTGGCACCAAGGGGAAAGCGATGCCAAGCAGGACGATGTACCTCTACACAAAAATAGATTATCCCAATTGTTCCAGACCTTCAGAAACATTAGTGGTGATAAAAAAACACCCATCCTTATGGGAGAACTGGGGAGCTATTCCACCATTGATTTATGGCTGCAGATAAATGCACAAATTAAATCCTATGTTTCCACCGATCCATATTCGGGACTTATCAATACCTCCGACCTAAAAGAAAAAGGTGATAAGATTCACTTCAATTCTGAGGCACAACGGCTTATGGGCGAAAGATTTGCCAGTGAGTTTATTAAAATGCAGTATTAGGCCGGTATTGGCAAACAAGATCCTACCTGGTTATGCACACTTGGCCACCTTAACCTGGACTTTCACACTATTGACATTGCATGCCTAAATATTAATCTAGACGCCTGTGATGATTCCAAATTATGGATTGACATTATTTATCCTCAATTCCTAGCCTAAGAATAGCACATACAAGGCCCACGAAAAGCATAGGACGCAAAAGAAATAAAATAAAATATCGATTAATGTAGTATTTTCCTTCATACGATCGGGTTTATATTTAAAACCCTAAATCAAAAGGAAAACGATTTTGTTACCCATGTATGGAACAAAAATTCGACAACTTGACCCATTGTCGGACAAAGAGTCAAAATATACTTTAAAAGTATAAGTCCAAAATTTCGTAAAACCCTATAAAGCAACAGTTTATCGATGATTTTTAATTATAAAAACTACAAAACTATATTTTCACCAAACAATTTTGAGCAGCCGATTTGTAGATTGCCTCTACCACGCGAATATCCCTAAGTCCTTCTTCACCGGTGACTAGTAGATCCATATTATTCATAATGGCCATAGCATCCTCGTCCATTTGCTTGGCCTGTTGGTTGGGAATGGTGAATTTAATAATGGTACCATCGGACATACTGCCATTATTGCCATTGTAAGAAGAATGGGGCTCCATTTTAAGCCAACCCTTTTCGTAATTTACCTGCAAATGGTTCATATTGATTCCGAAACTAGTCTGACAAGAGGCTCTTGCTCCACTTGGGAATTCCAACTGAAACATCATGGTTTCCTCCACTTCGTGATAAATTTCAGGTCGGGTAGTAGAGGCCTGGGCCATTACGGAAATGGGTTCCTCCCCAGTTGCCAGTCTGGCGCCCTGCAGTGCATAAACCCCCATATCGCCCATTACGCCACCTCCTAATTTCTTATTTTGTTTCCAATGGTTGGTCCTACCATCAAAATATCCTGCCGCTGAAGTCACCATTTTGACCTTTCCAAATGGTCTTTCCTTGCCCACTTTCATATAGGCCTGTATATTTGGGTCGTGCTGACAACGATACCCAATGGCCAGTTTTACTTTATTGTCCTTGCAGGCCTTGATCATTGCCTCACAATCGGCAACTGAGGGTGCCATAGGTTTTTCACACCAAACGTGTTTGCCGGCATTGGCCGCCCTAATGGTGTATTCTGCATGCATGGACGGGGGTAAGACCACATAAACAACATCTATATCCGGGTTGTTAGCAATTTTATCAAAATTTTGATAATTGTAGATATTCTTATCCTTTATCCCATATTTCTCTTTCCAAACTGGAACTTTTTCAGGACTGCCAGTAACAATGCCCCGTAATTCACAATTGTTGGTCAATTGTAGGGCAGGGGCAAGAAGATCGGTACTGTAGTACCCCAATCCTACAAGGGCGACCCCTAATTTTTTATTTTGCGTTCTGGTAGCGGATAGTAATATTTGCGGCGTAAATGCACTAACTGCTGCAATTAAACCCGCCTTTTGAATAAATACTCGTCTTTGTTTTTCCATAGTTCCCGATTGTGAACTTTGAAAATAAGACAAAAATTTGAAATATCCATAAAATAGTGCTTCATCAAAACATAAAAATGTACAAGACACAGATTAAAAATAAAATTTCACAACTATTGTATTGGAGTAATTTCTTGAATATGAAATTGAAAAATGTTCGCCAAAAAAATGACGCCTACTAAATCGATAAAAGAATTGAAATATTTAGCCAGATAATTCCAGCTATTCCTTTTTCTGAAGTGTTTGTACCAATAGGTCTTTTAGGACATAAGCCGTAACCAGGATAAATCCGGTAATGAGGGTCGGCGTAGCATATTCCCATTCCAATATTTTGGTCAGACTACCTATTATGATGGCCAATATCCCAATTATCATCATGGTATTCCATATAAAATATATAATATCACTCCTATTGTCCTCCTTGTCATCTATTAGATAGCTGGTACCTTCCATAATAATCCAGATTATAAAGGCCAAGCTACCTATAAGCTGAAAAAAATCAGTATGGGATATATTAAGAATTTTGAATATTCCATTTAAGGACCAGGCGGTAACCAGAACCAATTTGTTGTATTCCAAGAAGCCCTTTTTGCTTTTTTTCCAAAAACGCAATCCATATAATACCCCTATGGTGAAAAGAGCCAAAATTATGATTGGATTCCCTATGGTCGGAAAATGTAAAATTTTAAAAACAAATCCGACAATTAGTAAAGAAATGGCAATTCTTAAAGGTGTTCTTAAAATCTTCTTTTCTGTTTCCATAAGATGGTTTTTTAAGATTCTAGGTATTTCAGTTTCTGTTTATCCCAAATACCCTTGTCCTTCCTTAAAAAGACATTTCCTTTTCATATCACTAATTAAGTGCCTTAATATTGGCCTTGAGTCCCTCCATTATCCCTAAAATATTATTTACAGTTTCCTTTAGGTAATATTTAATAAGTACATGGGGGATACGAATGGTGGTAAATCCATTCTTAAACGAATGCATGGCTTCTTCCAAATCGTTTATTGCTTGTTCATGGGTAATGGAATGATATTCCGTATCGATCTCTATATTTAGCTTTACTCTAGATATAGCAATATCCACCGATTTTTTTCCATCCCACCATTCCAACATTGGATTTACACCTGCGTTTTTTAAACCGTAATATAATTGTACGGCTTCTTTGGGGGTACTTTTAAGTTTAATTAGCTTTTCCATTCTGCTTTTATGCTTCGCACAAAGCTCTATTCCTAAAAGATCCATTGCGCTTTTATGGTCAAGATAATCAAGCTCTTTGTTACAATCTAAACATGTCATTCAAGTAGGTTAAAAATTTAATTTGGGACTATTATAACCGTAATATTTTTGGATTATTATATTGCGGTTATCCAAAAAGGCCATCTTTTAGATGAACTGCAACTTTTTAGATGAACTACCTACTTTTTAAACTACATGTTCTATAAAATAAGAATATGCTTCCCCATTTTGTATTATCCATATATATTTACATATTCACTTTGCAAACCACGATAATGGACTCGAAATCAACATTAAAATCATTTGGCGTAACTTCTTTACTTTTTGTACTTCTCATGGGCTGTAAGGACCAACAAAGGACAGCACCAAAGGAAGATATCGCTATCACCATACCAGAACTTACCTTTAATGAAGCCAACCGTTTGGTGCGATTACCTTTGGAATGTCTACAGACAGAATATCCCAACAAATTAAATCAGTCCCTTCAAGATTCCACTCATTTGGGAGGGCCCCAGCAATTACACCCAGCGTTTTATGGTTGTTTTGATTGGCATTCATCCGTGCATGGGCATTGGTCCTTGGTTTCATTGTTAAAGCAGTTCCCTAGTTTAAATCAGGCTTCGATAATCCGCAATAAGTTGGTTGAAAATATTTCCAAGGAGAATATAATGGGGGAGTTGGCCTATTTTAATATGACCGGTAATAAATCCTATGAGCGTACCTATGGGTGGGCCTGGATCCTTAAATTGGCTGAAGAACTTCACACGTGGAACGACCCTTTGGCCAGGGACCTAGAAGTGAATTTGCAACCCTTAACAGATTATATTGTTGCTGCTTATGTGGATTTTTTACCTAAGTTAAATTATCCAATTAGGGTAGGGGAACATTCCAATACCGCATTCGGACTTTCCATGGCCTGGGATTATGCCGTTGTAATGGAGGATGAAACCTTAAAAAACACCATCATTTTAAGCGTAGCGCGATTTTATGAAAATGATGCCAGTTGCCCTTTAACTTGGGAACCTAGTGGTTTTGATTTTTTATCTCCCTGCCTCGAGGAAGCTAACCTGGTCAGAAAAATTTACGGCCCCGGGAAATTTAAAAAATGGCTCGATCAATTTTTGCCACAATTGAAAAATGTTCAATTTACTTTAGAACCAGGAAAGGTTTCTGACAGAACCGATGGAAAATTGGTGCATTTGGATGGACTTAATTTTAGTAGAGCGTGGTGTTTGTACGGAATTGCGGAAACACTTCCCGAATACTCCCATTTAAAACAAATTGCTACCGAGCATATAAATTATTCCCTCCCCAACATTGTGGACGACAACTATAGCGGAACCCATTGGTTGGGAAGTTTTGCTTTATACGCTTTAAATATGGCTAAATAATATGTTTAGGAAAATGGGGCCAGGGGTCTTGGTAGCGGCGGCCTTTATTGGGCCTGGTACCGTAACCGTTTGCACCATTGCCGGGGCCCAATTTGGCTATTCCCTTCTATGGGCCATGTTACTGTCCATTGTGGCTACAGTTGTCTTACAGCAAATGGCGGCGAGATTGGGAATTGTTACCCAAAAAGGTCTGGCACAGGTTATAAAGGAAGAAATAGGTATTGGCTGGATAAAGGTAGTTGTCATAGGTTTGATCTTATCTGCCATTGTTATAGGTAATGCCGCCTATGAAGGAGGTAATATTGGAGGCGCTTCTTTAGGGCTGGTGGCCATATTTGGGCAAGAATACCTTAGTTTTTATCCTTTAGCCACCGGCCTTTTTGCCTTTATACTATTGTTTTTTGGCAATTATAAAATTTTGGAAAAGGTATTTGTAACCTTGGTAGTGGTCATGAGCTTATCATTTATAGTGACGGCCATAATCACAAAACCCGATATTTTAGCCATAATAAATGGTCTTTTTAACCCCCAAGTCCCAGAAGGTAGTATTCTGACTATTATCGCTTTGGTGGGTACAACCGTGGTGCCCTATAATTTATTTTTACATACCTCCCTTGTAAGTGAAAAATGGAAATCCACAGGCAATTTGAAGGATGCGAAAAGGGATACGGTAATAGCTGTAGTTTTAGGTGGTTTAGTATCTATGTCAGTAATGGTGACCGCAACTGCTATCCCTGTAAAAGAAATTAGCAATATAATGGATATGGCACAAGGCCTGGAACCACTTTATGGGAACAGTGCCCGATATTTTATGGGAATTGGACTGTTTGCTGCTGGTACAACTTCTGCAATAACCGCCCCATTGGCCGCTGCTTATGTTGCCAATAGTTGCTTTGGATGGAATACCACTATGAAGGATATTCGGTTCAAATTGGTTTGGATGGTAATCATACTGTTAGGTGTCCTTTTTATGTCTTCAGGAATAAAACCCTTGGAAATCATCAAATTTGCCCAAGTGGCCAATGGTATGTTATTACCCATTATCGCTGTTTTTCTACTTTGGATCGTTAATCGAAAACCGGTAATGATGGAATATAGGAATACCCAATTTCAAAATGTATTGGGGGTAATCATTATCCTTTTATCCTTAATATTGGGGGTGAAGAGTATACTAACTGTTTTTAAACTGTTTTGAGCAGTATGATCCATATCGATATAAATTGCGACCTAGGGGAGGGTATAGACAATGAGGCTGAAATAATGCCCTTAATTTCTTCCTGTAATATTGCCTGTGGCGGACATGCAGGTGATAAGGAAACCATGATCAAGGTAGTCCGTCTTGCCAAAGAATACCATTTGCTTATAGGCGCCCATCCATCCTATCCCGATCGAGAAAATTTTGGAAGAACTACAATCAATATCCCTGAAAAGGAATTAAAAAAGAGTATCCTTACCCAAATAGAAGATTTAAATAAGGTATTAAGATCCCTCGGGATGGGATTGCACCACATAAAACCACATGGTGCATTGTACAATGATATTGCCAAGGACAGGAAGTTGGCAAAGGTGTTTTTAAATTGTATTGCAGAATACAAAAAAGACATTTACTTATATGTTCCATACAATTCAAGAATAGAGGAAGAAGCTTTGAAGTCAGGATTTCCAATTAAATATGAAGCTTTTGCCGATCGTAATTATAATCAAGACCTATCGCTGCTTACCAGAAAAGATCCTGCAGCTTTAATTCAAGATCCAAAAGCAGTTTTGGAACATATACTTCACATAGTTAAAAAAGGTACCGTTGTAACCCTATCGGGGAAGGAGGTGAAAATCAAGGCGGATACCTATTGTATTCACGGAGATTCCCCTGCAACATTACAAATATTAATGTATCTTTCACAACATTTACCAAAGAACCAAATCTTAGTTAAAAAGTGAGCGCTTTCAAAATATCGGTCAGACAATTTGGGGCCCATGCCATATTGGTGGAATGGCCCAATAAAGTAGAAGAATCCATATTGGATGAGATTCTTCAATTTATTCAATATTTAAAGAAAAATCAGTTAAGTGAAAAGGAGTGGGAATTTGTACCTGCTTATAATTCACTGACCCTGATATGCAAAGATACCGTCCTGGATTTCGACTATTATAAACCCAAAATAAAAGAGTGGCACGGATTAATAAAAAAGGTGGCTCCGGCTACCAGATATCTTTGGAGGTTACCGGTAAGTTATGACCTGGAATTTGGATTAGATCTACAGGAAATTTCCGGTCAGTTGAACTTGGGGGTAGAGCGTATAATTGAATTACATTCCAGTAGTATTTATAACGTTTACGGAATTGGGTTTTTACCAGGGTTTATGTATTTGGGCGGAGTGCCGGAAGCTTTGGAAGTGCCTCGCAAGGCGATTCCGAGACCTAAGGTGCCCAAAGGATCTGTAGGTCTTGCGGGGAAGCAAACTGGGATATATCCCCAAGATTCACCAGGTGGATGGAATATTATTGGGAAATGTCCAGTGCCCATGTTCAATGTAGAAAAGGAAAACCCTTGTTTCGTTACCGTTGGGGATCGAATTCAATTTTACCCTATTTCGATGGCCGAATATCAATTACACAAAATAGAAGCTGAGGTAGGGATATATAACATAGAAAAAATAGTACTGGATGCTTAATATTTTAAAATCGGGCTTTTTCACTACGGTACAGGATACTGGAAGATTTGGATTTAGGGACAAAGGAGTTCCTGTGGCAGGGGTAATGGATTCATTTTCTGCTTCCAAGGTAAATTCTTTGCTGGAGAACGATGAAAAATGTGCAGTTTTGGAGATCACCATGACCGGGCCAATATTGGAATTTGAACAGGATACCTTTATAGTTCTGGGGGGTGGGGAAATGTCCGTTACGCTTAACGACATTCCAATAGAGAACTATAAAGTTTATAAAATTAATAGCGGCGATATTTTAACTTATGGAAAGTTGGAAAAGGGTTTCCGTGCCTATTTGGGGATAAAGGATGGATTCAACACTGCATCAGTACTGGGAAGTAGATCTTTTTTTAATCCAATAACCGAAAAGGATTCCATTAAGAAAATGGTGGAGCTTCCATACACTACCTGCAAACTATTCAATCCAAAAATTTCCCAACTTAAAGTTGATTCCGTTTTGGATAAATTCGTGTTGGAGGTATCCAAAGGCCCGGAATATAAGCTTTTAACAGATAACCAATTGGGTAAATTGTTTTATCGTGAATTTTCCGTTGCCAATGAAAACAACCGTATGGCCTATCAGCTCAATGAGACTATAGATGAAAACAAAGTTTCTATGTTAACTTCAGCAACGCTTCCCGGAACGGTACAATTAACGCCTTCAGGAAAATTAATTGTGTTGATGAAAGATGGGCAAACCACTGGTGGTTATCCTAGAATTTTACAACTATCGGATATGGCGATGTCTATTTTAGCTCAAAAAAAATCCGGGGACCGAATTAAATTTAAATTAAAATAGCCGCTGGAAATTTATTTCTTTGTCAATTAAATTATAATACCTAATTTTACTGCAATGAAAATAATTGTAAACTTAATCAATGTCGTCATTATTATCCCATAAAGGGGTGATACGGATTTCTATTGATTTAAAGAGCCTGTATCAGATATATTTGATACAGGCTTTTTTTTATGTTTTCATTAATTGAAATAGGGATTTGCGCTCTTTTCGGGCATAAATCTATGGTTTTTACCCGAATAAAAACCTACTGAATATGATATGGTTTATATATTTAAACAATTCATTATCAGCAAGTTAAAATTAAATTAATATAATTGAATTTAAATCAAAGTTTTATGTTAAAAACCTAAGGGTATTTAAACTTTTATCTTTGAAAGTCGTAGTATATATAGTTTAGTATTAAAATTGAAAGAATAGATATTAATGGAATTAAATAAATTTAGTAAAAACGTTACCCAGGACCCTACGCAACCGGCTGCTCAAGCCATGTTATACGCTATTGGTTTGGATGAAGAGGATCTAAAAAAACCTTTGATCGGAATAGGAAGTACAGGTTATGAGGGGAATCCTTGTAATATGCACTTAAATGATTTGGCCCAAGAGGTAAAACTGGGTACGGAAAAAGGGGGCTTAGTAGGACTTGTGTTCAATACTATCGGAGTAAGTGATGGTATTTCCATGGGAACTTATGGTATGAGATATTCATTACCTTCTAGAGATATTATTGCAGATTCCATGGAAACAGTGGTACAAGCTATGAACTACGATGGTTTGGTTACTGTAGTAGGATGTGATAAGAATATGCCAGGGGCACTTATGGCCATGATTAGACTTAACAGACCATCTGTTATGGTATATGGTGGCACCATTGCCTCAGGTTGTTTTAAAGATAAGAAATTGGATATTGTTTCTGCCTTTGAAGCTTGGGGCGAAAAGGTTGCCGGAACCATGAACGAGGCGGACTTTAAAGGAGTGATTCAAAATGCCTGTCCAGGAGCTGGAGCTTGTGGTGGCATGTACACTGCCAATACTATGGCCTCGGCTATAGAAGCTTTGGGTATGGCCTTGCCTTACAATTCTTCCAACCCTGCCATTGGCAAAGAAAAAAAACAGGATGCCATTAGTGCTGGTTTTGCCTTAAGGCATCTATTGGAAAATGATATTAAGCCTAGCGACATTATTACAAGAAAATCTTTTGAGAATGCTGTGCGCTTGCTAACCCTTTTAGGAGGATCCACCAATGCTGTTCTGCACTTCCTGGCCATAGCAAAAGCAGCGGATGTTGAATTTACCTTGGACGATTTTCAAAGAATTAGTGATACTACGCCATTTTTAGCGGATTTAAAACCGAGCGGTAAATATTTGATGGAAGATCTTCATCGTGTAGGCGGTACCCCTGCGGTTATGAAGTTTATGTTGGAAAACGGAATGTTGCATGGTGATTGTTTAACCATAACCGGAAAAACCGTTGCTGAAAATCTTGCGGAGGTTCCAAGTTTAAAAGAAGGACAAGAAGTAATAAAGCCGCTGAACGCTCCTATAAAAGCATCTGGACACTTAAGAATATTGTACGGAAATCTTGCTGAAGAAGGAGCCGTTGCGAAAATTACAGGAAAGGAAGGACTTCATTTTAGTGGTCCCGCCAAAGTCTTTGATGATGAGTTCTTGGCCAATGCCGGTATCGGAAAAGGATTGGTGAAAAAGGGAGATGTAGTGGTTATTCGCTATGAAGGCCCAAAAGGTGGTCCAGGGATGCCGGAAATGTTGAAACCTACGGCTGCCATAATGGGTGCCGGACTAGGTAAGGATGTTGCCTTGATCACAGATGGTCGTTTTTCAGGAGGAACCCATGGTTTCGTTGTAGGTCATGTATGCCCAGAAGCTCAGGATGGAGGAACAATAGCCTTGTTAAAGGATGGCGATGTTATTACTATTGATGCTGAAAAAAATAGTATTTCAGTAGCCTTGTCCGAAGAAGAAATCAAGACGCGTCGGGCAAATTGGGTACAACCAGCTTTAAAAGTAAAAAAAGGTAGTTTATATAAATACGCAAAAACGGTCTCTTCCGCCTCACAAGGTTGTGTTACCGACGAATTTAAAGATTAGGGAGAATAACAATAAGAGTTTTACACCAAGTATGTTAACCGATTAGGTCTACAATTATGGAAACATTAAATAAGGAAAAAGCAGCGTCAACAAAGCAGGGCACCATGAGAATTAGTGGAGCTGAAGCTATCATCCATTGCCTATTGGCCGAGGGTGTAGATTTAATATATGGATATCCCGGAGGGGCAATTATGCCCCTGTATGATGAATTATATAAATTTCAACATAAACTTACGCATATTTTAACTAGGCATGAGCAGGGAGCTACCCATGCAGCACAAGGGTACGCCAGGGTAACCGGAAAAGTAGGTGTAGCCGTGGCCACTTCAGGTCCGGGCGCCACCAACTTGATCACCGGTATTGCCGATGCACAGATAGATTCTACTCCAATGGTCTGCATTACCGGACAGGTAGCAAGACATTTGTTGGGATCTGACGCTTTTCAGGAAACTGATATCATTGGAATTTCCACTCCTGTAACCAAATGGAACTGTCAAGTAACCAAGGCTTCTGAAATTCCTGAGGTATTGGCCAAGGCATTCTATATTGCAAAATCCGGTAGGCCTGGTCCAGTGTTGGTGGATATTACCAAAAATGCACAAGTTGAAGAGTTCGATTTTTCATATGAACATTGCAAAGGGGTACGTAGTTACAACCCTTACCCCAAACCAGACCTAAAAGCTATTGAGGAAGCTGCCAATTTGATCAATGCGGCCAAAAAGCCTTTTGTTGTTTTTGGGCAAGGCGTAATTTTAGGGGAGGCAGAGGAACAACTAAAAACCTTGGTAGAGAAAGCTGGCATTCCAGCCGCTTGGACCGTACTAGGGCTTTCCGCTATGGATACCGATCACCCCTTAAATGTAGGGATGGTAGGAATGCACGGTAATTACGGGCCAAATTTATTGACGAATGAATGCGACGTCCTTATTGCCATTGGTATGCGATTTGACGATAGGGTTACCGGAAGTCTGGACACCTATGCCAAGCAGGCAAAAATTATCCATTTTGATATAGACCCTGCGGAAATAAACAAAAACGTAAAGGCCGATGTTGCAGTCTTGGGCGATTCCAAAGCCACTTTGGATTTATTATTGCCTTTGATCAAAAACAACAAGCATGAAGCTTGGCACAACGAGTTTAAGGAAAAATATAAGATAGAATTTGACCAGATCATCAAAAATGATGTTTATCCTACCAAGGAAAAACTCACTATGGCGGAGGTTATAGAGGAAATCAATATAGCCAGTGGTCATAAGGCAATTATAGTATCAGATGTTGGTCAGCACCAAATGATAGCCTGTAGATATGCCAAATTTAAACAGACCAAAAGTAATGTCACCTCTGGTGGATTGGGAACTATGGGCTTTGCGTTACCCGCGGCAATAGGAGCCAAAATGGGGGCAATGGATAGGGAAGTAGTGGCCATAATTGGTGATGGCGGTTATCAAATGACGATACAGGAATTGGGAACTATTTTTCAAAACAAGACCCCTGTTAAGATCGTGGTACTAAATAACGATCATTTGGGAATGGTACGCCAGTGGCAGGAACTTTTCTTTGAAAGTAGGTATGCCTCCACGGTAATGGTTAATCCTGACTTTGTTAAAATTGCGGAAGGCTATCATATAGAATCCAAGCGCATAAGCGAAAGAAAGGATTTAAAATCGACCATTCAGGAAATGTTAGCCTCCAAGGATGCTTACTTTTTGGAAGTTAAGGTAGAAAAGGAAGATAATGTTTTTCCAATGATTCCGTCAGGAGCATCGGTATCGGATATACGTTTGAAATAAAATAAATATTAATTTAAATTGCCCGTAACCTCATATTTTTGTTTGAGGGGTGGGATGAGGAGATGGAAAAAAAATGGTTTACAATTTCAGTATACTCCGAGAATAGCGTAGGATTACTGAACAGGATATCAGGGATATTCTTAAAGCGACATATAAACATAGAGAGTTTAAATGTTTCAAAATCGGAAATAGAACATGTGTCCAAATTCACTATAGTTGTGTACACCACTGAAGATTGGGTTCGCAATATTGTTGGACAGGTTGAAAAACAAATTGAGGTAATTAAAGCCTTTTATCATACCGACGAAGAAACCATATATCAGGAATCGGCATTATTTAAAGTAGCTTCTTCCTTATTGTTCGATGAACGAAATATTCAAAATATCATTAAGGAGAGTAATTCCCAAATTGTTACTGTGTCCAGAGATTTCTTTGTTTTGGCAAAAAGTGGTAGAAGAAATGAAATCGATGATATGTACCAGCAATTGAAACCCTATGGCATTATGCAATTTGTAAGGTCTGGGCGGATAGCAGTTACCAAATCT
>TARA_R110002049_G_scaffold309212_2_pt1 | contig 16692 bp, 14 predicted proteins | sample TARA_R110002049 | Tara Oceans TARA_R110002049 (sample SAMEA4396941) | marine metagenome | biome: Polar Biome; feature: [SRF] surface water layer (ENVO:00010504); material: water (ENVO:00002006), including particulate matter (ENVO:01000060) such as... | depth 5 m | reverse complement strand
TAAAACGAATCAACTTGCTTTTTATTAATCGAACTCAGGTTAGTAGATAAAATTAAAGCTTGGATAGATTAATTGGTTGAAAAGTAATTTATTTCAGATGCCAGTAAATATTTTACTGTTTTTTTTTTTCACATTCTACAAATTTCTTAATATTCCCACTCCATAACTATCAATACAATATTTCTTATTAATTACGTAATTATTTGTGTTTAAAATTAAGTATTTATACTTATTTTTGAAATATGGATCTGTGTTCTAGAAAGTAATCTGTTGAATATTTTTAAAGAAAATCCACCAAGTTAAAAAACTAAATATGCAAGGCTTAAATTGTGGATTTACTTTTATAAACCTGCTTTTTTAAAGGATTCATAATAATTCAAAACGCATTTGTTTGGTGCGTTGAAATATTTTTAATTAGTATAAAATGATACTCTAAATGTTGAAAAACGAAGTAAAAACGACTTGTTCCTATTGTGGTGTTGGTTGTGGCATTATCATAAAAAAAGACGCCAATAATAAGGTGCTTGTTGAAGGCGATAAAGATCATCCCGTTAATAAAGGGATGTTGTGTTCCAAAGGCATGAACTTACATTATGTGGTAAATGACACGTCCGATAGAATATTATATCCAGAAATGCGATGGAGTCGGTCGCATCCTCGTGAGCGTGTGAGTTGGGATAATGCTATGGATAGGGCCGCAAGCGTTTTTAAATCCATCATTAAAAAACATGGTCCCGATAGTGTGGGGTTTTATGTGTCGGGACAAAGTTTGACCGAGGAATATTACATAGCAAACAAACTTACAAAAGGTTTTTTAGGAACCAATAATATTGATACCAATTCAAGATTGTGCATGAGTTCCGCCGTGGTGGGCTATAAAAAAACATTTGGAGAAGATAGCGTGCCTGTTTCGTATGAAGATATTGAGTTGGCGGATTGTTTCCTGATTGCAGGGGCAAACCCAGCTTGGTGTCATCCTATTTTGTTCCGAAGGTTGGAAAAACATAAAGAGGAAAATCCAGATGTGAAGATTATTGTGGTAGATCCACGAAAAACAGATTCTGCAAATTTTGCCGATTTACACCTTCAGCTCATTCCGGGAACAGATGTTATTTTGTACAATGCCATCGGTAGGCGTTTGTTTGAACGTGGTTTGATTGATGATGATTTTATAAAAAACCATACCGAGGGGTTTAAAGATTATAAAGAGCAAATATTTTCAACCTCTGTAAAGCAAGCTTCAAAATTATGTGGCGTTCCCGAAAAAGATATCAGGGCAGCAGCTGATATTATTGGACTTTCAAAGGGCTTTATCAGCATGTGGGCCATGGGTTTAAATCAAAGCGCCGTGGGAACGGATAAAAATTTTGCCTTGTTGAATTTATCGCTTATTACAGGACAAGTGGGCAAACCAGGTGCTGGGCCATTTTCACTTACGGGGCAGCCCAATGCCATGGGCGGCCGTGAAGTTGGGGGCATGGCGAATTTATTGGCAGTCCATAAAGATTTAATGAACCCGGAACACAGACGTGAAGTAGCGCAGTTTTGGGGCGTTGATAAGATTTCGGATAAAGCGGGCTACACAGCCACCGAAATGTTTGATGCCCTTGAAAGCGGCAAACTAAAAGCCGTTTGGGTTGTATGTACCAATCCGCTGGTCAGTATGCCAAACACCCACCAAATTGAAAAAGCGATGAAAAATGCTAAGTTTGTGGTGGTTCAGGATATTTCACATAAATCGGATACAGCGGCCTATGCCGATTTGCTATTGCCTGCGGCTGGATGGTTGGAAAAGGAAGGCACAATGACCAATTCTGAGCGTCGTATTTCCTATTTGCCGCAAGAAGTGAGGCCGCCGGGAGAAGCCAAAGCCGATGTAGAGATATTCTGTGAATTTGCTAAAAAAATGGGTTTTCGTGGGTTTAATTATAGCAGTTCTGAAGATATCTATAATGAGTATTGCGTCATGACCAAAGGCACAAATATTGATGTATCCTTTTTGAATTATGATAGATTAAAAAATGAAGGTACGTTCCAATGGCCAGTAAAAGAATACAGGCACACGGGTACCAAGCGTCTTTTTGAAGATAGAAAATTCTATACCCCATCGCAAAGAGCGGTTTTCAATATTCCAAAAAGCATTGAAAATACGTCGCCAAAAACAAATTCAGAGTATCCGTTGATATTGACTACGGGCCGTGTTCGGGACCAATGGCATACCATGACCCGAACAGGAAAAGTGTCCCGATTGAAAACACATTATCCAACACCTGTTTTGGAAATCAATCCCATTGATGCGTATTTGAATAAAATAAAAAATGGTGACATTACGGAGATTAAAAGTCAGAATGGGGTTGTAAGGGTTCGTGCAAGTATTACAGATAACATTAAAGAAGGTGTGGTTTTTCTGCCCATGCATTGGGGTAAAAAATTGCAAAGTGATTTGAATCGCGCTAATAATTTAACCAATACCATTGTAGACCCGCTATCTAAAGAACCTGATTTTAAGTTCACAGCGGTTTCAGTAAAAAAATATAAAAAACCATTTGATAAAATCATTGTTGTGGGTGCTGGTGCAGCGGCTTTCAGGTTCATTCAAAATTACCGAGATTATAATGAAAAGGATGAGATTCATGTGTTTTCAAAAGAACCAAATCTTTTTTATAATCGCGTATTGTTACCAGAATACGTAACAGAGGAATTGACTTGGGAACAGCTCCTGAAAATTAAAAAACAGGAACTGGATAAGTTGAATGTTAAGTTGCATTCTGAAACGTTTATCACAAAAATAGACGGTGATGTCAAAATGGTGACGGATAGTAATAACGAACAGCATACGTTTGATAAACTGATTCTGGCAACTGGCAGTAGGGCTTTTGTACCAAAAGATGCCCAAATTGACTTGCCAGGAAGGTTTACCATGCGTAATAAAAATGATGCTGATAGTTTTAAAGCTTATTTGGATGCGACAGGATTGCCACCAGAACAACAACACGTCGTTATAGTTGGTGGTGGTTTGTTAGGCTTGGAACTTGCGGCCGCCATGAAGCATAAAAATGTAAAAATTACCATTGTGCAGCGTGCCTCTCGACTTATGGAGCGTCAGTTGGATATTGTGTCCAGTAAATTATTAGCATTGGATGTGCAAGAGCGTGGCATTCAAATCTATTTTGACAATGAAGTGAGTACCGTTTTTGATGATGAAGATACGGGCGAGTTGAATATCACATTAAAAAGTGGACGTTATATTACGGCAAATGCTATTGTATATGCCATTGGTACGATTCCAAATATTGAAATAGCGAGGGAAAATGGCATACGTTGTGTACGTGGTGTTAAAGTAAATCAGCATTTGCAATCATCAAACCCTGATATTTTTGCTATGGGCGAAATAGCGGAGTACAACAATCAATTGTTCGGTATTACATCGGCTGCAGAAGAGCAGGCCAATGTGCTTGCAAACTATCTTGCAGGTGATATCAGTTGTGCTTACAACGGTTCTGTGCTCATGAATATTTTAAAATTTAATGATTTGAACCTTTGTAGTATTGGCGATATTGATGTGCCTGAAAATGATGATAGTTATCAAGAAATCATCTTTACTGATATATCAAAACGCTATTATAAAAAATGTATCGTAAAAGAAGACTTGCTGGTCGGTGCTGTTTTGATGGGCGATAAAAATGAGTTTGCCGAATTCAAAAGTATGATTGAGAGTAAAATTGAAATGTCCGACAAACGAAATACCTTGCTGCGTGGTGCTTCCAACGATAAACCAGTAATTGGTAAATTGGTGTGCTCGTGCAGTCAAGTAGGTGCTGGAAATATAAAAGAAGCTATAAATGGAGGGTGTAACGATTTTACAGCACTTTGTAATAAAACAGGAGCCGGATTGGGTTGCGGTAGTTGTAAAACAGAAGTTAGGGAATTGCTGAATAATACCAAAGTATTGGCGTAATATAAAGATACAGATGAAAAAGAATCTCAACAGGTTAATCGTCAAAGGGGGTGTGTTATCGCCTGGTGAATTGAAATATATTTGTGAAACCTCAGAAACTTTGGGCCTGGAAACCATTTCTTTTGGGTCTCGACAAGATGTGGTGCTTTCAAAACAAGTAGGGCAGGAAGCTATTGAAAAGTTTGATAAACTTCAAATCATCAATGCTGAAGATGCTGGTACGGGAAACATCGTGTCGTCTTACGTGTCTGCTGATATTATGCCCAGTACCTCATGGTTGACAAGTGACCGCTATTTATATATTTTAGAGCAATTTCGGTTTCAGCCCAAATTGAAAGTCAATATTACAGACCCCAAACAACGTTTGGTACCTTTGTTTACGGGGCATATCAATTTTATAGCTTCTGAGCATGAAGATTATTGGTATTTGTACATCAGACTGCCAGAATGGAGCAAAGCCGAAATGTACCCAGCACTTATTTACAGTTGGGATTTGGACAAAATAGAATTGGCGATTGAAGGTGTTTTACGGGAAGAACCCGAAACGGTTGATATGATTTTCGATTTGGTAAGCGATGCCATTGACACTAATAACCGTACCGTTGATAAGCCTTTGGAAGTGCCTTTTTATCCATTTCCGTATTATGAAGGCATGAACCGTATTGGTGATAAATACTGGCTGGGACTGTATTGGAGGAATAATAAATACGATGTCGATTTTCTAAAGGCCATGTGCGAATTGTGTGCCGAAAATAAAATCGGGAAAATATCCATAACCCCATGGAAATCTTTTATTGTAAAAGGAATTCCAGTAGCTGCAAAACTGCAATGGGAAAAGTTTTTGGGCAAGTTTGGTATCAATGTGCGCCACTCTATGTTGGAGCTCAATTGGCATTTGCCCGTTGGCAACAAAGAGGCCTTAAAACTTAAAAAGTATTTGGTCTCCAATTTCGATAAAAATGATATCAGCACATACGGATTGACTTTCGGGATTACGGAATCATCTGTGCCAGAACATTATTTCACATCCATCGTTATAGAAAAAAACGAACCTATAAAAGGTTTGGAAAACATAGAACTTCGCGATACTTATAATTTATTGTACGCTAAAAATTTCGACCCCAATACCAGACAGTATATCATGCACGTTCAAGCCGTTGATAAAGCTGAATTGTCTGGGTTGCTCATGGAATTGAGTAAACTATATTTTGAGCAGTTGGGCACAGAAAAGGAAGCAGACAGAACATCTGAAACCGTTAAGGAAAAAGTAGAGGAAAACGTATATCAATGCCAAGAATGCTTGACCATTTACAATGAGGTTTATGGCGACATTACTCAAAATATTGCTCCGAATACGGCTTTTAAATCACTTCCCGAAACCTACGAATGCTCTATATGTGAAGCTCCAAAAAGTAGTTTTGAGAAGAAGGTGTTGGTTAAGTAGTTTTTATGCTTTAAAACGTGGATTTATAAAGATATTGCTGCATATCTCAAACATGTGATGTGATTTTTAAGAATGTTCAACTTGACCAGTCGTTTAGTCATTTCGACCCTAGTAGAAATTACATAATTTAGAGTGTAAAGCCTAATACGGGCTTCAATCTTGCATCGTTTCGACACGATTAACCATTTTTAAAAGAAAAAAATCAGCACCATAAAAACATTTTCTGTTTGTAGGATGCTGATTTTAAAAATAAATTAAATTTTGTTTCTTAATTACCCATTCACATGTTTTCTTTTGAAATTATAAATGGTTTCATCAATGGCAAACCAGCAGAAATAGAAAATACCTACCGAAAATATCACATCGCCAATCATGCGCAGCCACTTAAGGGTTTGCAGGGTTGGGGAATATAGCAATTCTGTATCTCTGGCATAGGAATAGCCATTTGTTATAGAGGTGTAAGCTTGAATAATCCCGATGGGCAATAAGCTCAAAACCACCATGGCAACCAAACCAATGTTCAAAAACCAAAAGGCACGTTTTAGTTTTTTGCTTTCCCAAGCTCTGTTGGAATAAAACCGCAAACAGATTAAAATAAAGCCCATGCCCAATAGTCCATATACGCCAAATAAAGCGGTGTGTGCGTGTACTGCCGTGGTATTTAAACCTTGGATATAATATAAAGCAATAGGCGGATTGATTAAGAACCCGAACACGCCAGCACCCACAAAGTTCCAAAAGGCCACAGCAATAAAGAAAAAGATGGGCCATTTGTATTTTTGCATCCATTGTCTGCTTTTCAAAAGGTTCCAGTTTTCTCTAATCTCGAAGCCCATCAACGTTAACGGGACTACCTCCAACGCACTAAAGGTAGCGCCCAAGGCGATGGCTTGCACAGGCGTTCCCGAATAGTATAAATGGTGAAGCGTTCCAATAATACCGCCTGCCAAAAATATAGAAGCCGAAGCAATAGAAACACGTCCAGCAGTTTTGGCTGATATAATTTTCATCTGTGAAAATATATAGGCAATTACAACGGTGGCAAATACTTCAAAGAACCCTTCAACCCAAAGGTGTACCAACCACCATCTCCAATAATTGATAACGGGCAAGCTACTGTTTTCGCCATACATTAAGCCAGAGAAAAAGAACATCCCAATCGCCATCACGGAGATTAACAGAATAATCAATAAGTGTTTTGAAGCATCGTTTTTACGGATGGCATACAGAATGTGACGGCTTACCATAACTACCCAAAGTACCAAGCCAATGCCGAGGAATATTTGCCAAAAACGCCCTAAATCCATGTATTCATACCCTTGGTGGCCAAAGAAGAAATTAGTCGTTAAATCTAAAAACTGATGTACACCCAACCATTCTCCAAACATGGAACCTAAAACGATTACTAATAGCGCAAAAAACAAAAAGTTGATGCCAAAACGTTGGTACTTCATTTCTTTACCAGAAATCATGGGGGCTAAAAATAAGCCTGTTGCCAACCATGTGGCAGCAATCCAAAATACGGCCAATTGCGTGTGCCACGTTCTGGTAATGGAATAGGGTAGGTATTTTGATAAATCAAAACCAAAAAAAGCCTGACCTTCTACGGTATAATGCACCGTTACAGCTCCTAAAATAACTTGTAAAGCAATGAGTAAGGATATGACGATAAAATATTTTAAAATGGTTTTCTGCGATGGGAATAATTTTAGGTTGGTTAAAGGGTCTGTTTCTGGTTTATCTAAAATTTCGCCTTTTTCATGGTTAACCAAATAATAGTAGGTCAAAATACCGATAAACAATAGCAGAAGTACAACCGATAGGCCAGACCAAACCAAAGAGCCTTTGGTAATGGTGTTGTCAATTAGCGGTTCGTGAGGCCAATTGGAAGTGTAGGTATAATCTTCTCTAACCCGGTTGGTGCTTGCTGCCCACGAGGTCCAGAATAAAAAAGCGTTCAATTGCTCTAATTTTTTAGCATCGGTTAAAGCACCTTTGGGTATGGCATATTCCTCTTTTCCTTCGGAAAAAATAGACGTATAATGCTTGATGTTTTCATTAATGGCGGCCAATCTACTTTCGGAAATGGTAATGGATTTATCCGTTTCATTAAAGGTATTCGTTTTGATATCTTGAATCAAACGGGCTTTGAGGGCCGCTTGTTTTTCAACATCCAAATCTTCATATTTAGTATTGAAATCTTTTTGCGCCCAAGCTTCCAGCATAAAAACAGCTTCTTTATGTATCCAATCTGCGGTCCAATCGGGTGCTACGTAACTGCCGTGTCCCCAAATAGAACCGACTTCCATCCCGCCAATAGATTCCCAAACGTTTTGTCCGGTTTGGATATCTTCTTTGGTGTATAAAACCACATTGGTTTCTTTAACAATAACCGTTTCGGGAATTGGGGGTTGTGTTTGATAGACTTCGGTGCCGATCCAGATGAGTACGATAAACGATACCACCACCACACTTATAAATGTAATCCATATTTTTTTCATGGGAATGTTCTTTTTGTAGGTTTTAATTTTAATTAGTGACGTTGTTGACACGCTCTACACTATCATAATTTGAAAGCGATAAACGGATGACAGCATCTGAAACAGCAGTTAAATCATGCGGCACGTTTTCATCTAAAGCAATTAAATCGCCTTTTTTCAAAATTTGTTTTTTACCTTCAACACCAAAATCAATGCTGCCTTCAAACAGCTCGATAACGATGGGGTAGGGCGCTTTATGTTCTTTCATGTTTTGGCCTTGTTTCATGGCAATCCTGATTTCTTTGGATGTTTTCGTTTTTAGTAAAACGGTAACGGCGGGTTTGTTTTCTTGGTAGTTTAAATCATCTACCAGCGATTCAGTATTCATAGTTTTAAGGGTTTATTATATTATCAGTTATTATTTTAAAAGTCATATTGTTAATTTTTTCATCTAGTATGATTTGACAGGCCAAACGGCTGGTTGTATCAGCATTTGAAAGGTTTTTTAGTGTTTCTTTTTCAACGGGTTCTATGGTGTCGTTTACGGAACCCGATTGCAATTTTACATGACAAGTGCCACACAAACCCCTGCCTAAACATTCGCCAATAGCTTCATAATAGGTGTCCACAATCAATTCCATAAGGTTGGGGTATTGAAATCCTTTAAAAGGAATTTCAATGTGCTTGTTATTGGTCGTTATGATGTTTACGCTATAAATCATTCTATATTTTATTAAAAATGGGATAATTTTGTCCTATTTAAAATCATAATTCATCCATTTTTTATAATGCAAAAATAAGTCACAAATTAATAAAAGACAAATTTGTCCTAATTAAAATTGAATTTATTTTTTTTGAAAAAATTAAGTTGTTGATTTGTAATAGGGTAGTGGTTTTTTGGAACTTCTTAAAAACTAAGATTAGCCCCCAATAGTAATCATGCTGCGATTGTTGTTGTGCAATTTTGGTTCTTGAAGTTTCTCTAAAGTATCCATGCCACCACGGACTTTAAACTTAGCTAATACGGCTTTTTGAATAATGGGTTCAATGGGTTTACCTGCACGAAGCGTGGTCAATAAATCAGATTCTGAGGATGAAAATAGACAGTTTTTCAATTGGCCATTGGCGGTTAAGCGCAATCTGTTACAGGAATCGCAAAACGGATTGGTTACGGAACTGATGATGGCAAAGCTGCCTTTGTAACCTTTTATTTTGTAGTTTTTTGATGTGTCGTTTGGAGCATCTTGCAAGCGTTCAATTTGTGCTTCGGAAAAAGAGGCATTAACATATTGCATCACTTTGGCGTATGACACCATTTTGCCCATATCCCATTTATTGCCATCAAAGGGCATGAATTCTATAAACCGAACGGAAACTGGTAAATCTTTAGTGAAGTTGATAAAATCGATGATTTCATCGTCATTAAACCCTTTCATTAAGACAGCATTGATTTTAACGGTAAACCCTTCTTTTACCAATAATAAAATATTATCGTATACTTTTTTGAATTCATTTCTTCGGGTAATGTGCTTGAATTTTTCAGCATCCAAAGAATCTAAACTCACATTGATTTTATTAACACCGTTTGCTTTTAGAACATCAATAAATTTGTCAATAATAACGGCGTTGGAAGTAATAGACAATTCTACGGGAAGCGTTGCTAGTTTTTCTAAAATAATAGGAATATCTTTTCTAACCAGCGGTTCGCCGCCTGTTAACCGTATTTTGTTAACCCCATGTTTCACAAAGGTTTTGGCTATTTCGTAGATTTCTTCATAAGTCATTAAATGACTTTTTGGCGAGAGCGGTACACCAGCTTCTGGCATGCAATAAGTGCAGCGTAAATTGCAACGCTCAATCAGCGAAATACGCAAATACGCATGGTCTCTGCTGTGGGAATCTCTTAATATTTCTGAATGATTCTTCATTTTTCCAACTTCAAATTATTGTTCTATTTTCAACTAAACAACGAACATCAATCATGTCTCGCCCCTCTTAAAATTCCAAACACATGCAAGACCGATGGAAATATAGCATCCATAGATTCTTTGGCACCGTTTGTAGAACCTGGCAAAGCTAAAATTAAAGTGTCTTCAATAGTACCCGCAACACTTCGCGACAGCATGGAATAAGGGGTGCGTTCTTGTCCGTAATTACGAATGGCTTCTTCAATACCAGGAATGCGCCTGTCCAATAAAGGTATTAAAGCTTCGGGGGTTACATCGCGACCCGAAAGTCCCGTGCCACCTGTGTAAATCACCATATCAATGCCTTGTTCTTGAAAAGATTTGGCTTTATTTTGAATGACATCTTTTTCATCAGGAATAATCACATATTCAGCAATTTTAACTCCCGATGTTTCTAATTTTTCAATAATTGCTTTTCCTGCTTTATCTTCTTTATGTCCTGCCGAAATGGTATCGGAACAAACAACAACCGCCGCTGTTAAATCTTTTCTGAAACGGTCCTTGAAATCAGATTTTCCACCTTTTTTATGCAGTAGTTTAATGGCGTATATCTCGATGCCTTTATCTATGGGTTTCAACATGTCGTACATGTTTAAAGCCACTACGCTGGCACCGTGCATGGCTTCTACTTCAACGCCTGTTTTGTAAATGGTTTTTACCGTGAATAAAACGGTGATTTCCAAATCATTGATTTCATATTCTACACCTGTAAACTCAATAGGCAAAGGGTGGCAATCGGGTAAAATATCGGGTGTTCGTTTTACGCCTAACAGCCCCGCAGCTTTGCTCATAGCAAATACGTTGCCTTTGGGAACCGTATCGTTTTGAATGGCTTCAATGGTTTCGGGTTTGCTGACCTTTACAATGGCTTGTGCGATTGCGGTACGTAGTGTTGTGGTTTTGTGTGTGATATCGACCATTTTTTAAGTTTAGAAGTTTAAGGTTTAATAAGTTTAGAGGTTTATGATTTAAAGGTCTGCAAGTTTATTTATTGGGGTTTTTCCACTAAACCCATAAACTTCCAAACCATTTTTTACGAATTAACTTTCCATTGATGCGTGTCGTCTTCAAAAATCTCTTTTCCAAAAACGGGCACGTTAGCTTTTATGGCTTCAATGATAAATTCCAAAGCCTTAAAAACCACTTTGCGCCTTGGCGACGATACAAATACAAATAGGCAAATTTCTCCAGCTTTTACCGTGCCTAAACTGTGATAAATGTGCATACAGGTAAGTTCAAATTTTTCAAAAGCAGTTTCTCTTATATCGTAGAATTTTTGGTTGGCCATGTCTTCATAAGCGGTGTATTCAATCGCTGAAACGGTTTTTCCATCAATCACATCGGCACGCACTTGCCCTAAAAAAATATTGTGTGCGCCAATGCTGGTTTTGGTTTGGTGTTTGGCGATAGAATCTCCTATGAAGCCAGATGAAATAGCACCTTGTTTAAATACGTTTTTTGGTTTTTTATTTTCCATGATTTTATGTTTTATTTAGACCTATCAGGTTTTTAAAACCTGATAGGTCTTTAGAATATTTGTTGATTTCCAATACGCCTTCTTTAATGCTAAAACAGTTTTTAATATTTAATTCGTTCAATATTGAAACCGCTTTTTTACTTCTGATTCCAGATTGACAAAAAAGATATTTTTGTTTTTCTAGATCGATTTTATCCAAATGGCTTTCCAGTTCACTTAGTGGAATATAAGTCACTTTTAAATCTTCAATTTTTGGTTGTTCGTGTGCTTCTCGAATATCAATAATTTGAATGTTTTCTTTTGAAAAGATATCTTTTATCGATACTTCTGGAATTTCGGTTTCACAACTAGTATCCCTATTTTTTTTATGAAAGTTTGTTTTATCATTTAAAACAGATTGGATAATCGCTTCGTTTCTGTTGATTTTTAAAATCGAATTTTGAAGTGTCAACGCATTATAACAGCATAATCTTCCCGAAAGGGTATTGCCGATATCCAAAATGATTTTTAGTGCTTCATTGGCTTGCATGGTACCGATAATGCCTGGAAGTACGCCCAAAACCCCGATTTCAGAACAATTGGGAACAGTGCCTTTTTCTGGCGGATTTGGGAACAAGCACCGATAACTCGGTCCGTTTTTATGATTGAAAACCGAAACCTGTCCTTCAAACTTATAAATAGCACCAAAAACCAAAGACTTTTTCGTTATTAGGCAGGCATCATTTACCAAGTAGCGGGTTTCAAAATTGTCGGAACCATCCACAATAATATCATAATTCTTAAAAAGCTGTATGGCGTTTTGGTGGGTCAGCTTTTCCGCGTAAGCGTTAATAGAAATGCTGTCATTTAAATCTTCTAAACGTTGTCTGGCAGCTTCGGCTTTATTTTTTCCTAAAGAAGACGTCCCGAATAAAACCTGACGTTGTAGGTTTGATTCTTCAACAACATCAAAATCAATAATCCCTAAAGTGCCCACGCCAGCAGCGGTTAAGTATTGCAAAACAGGACAGCCCAAACCGCCTGCACCAACCACCAATACTTTGGCATTGGAAATTTTATCTTGGCCTGTTTGCCCGATTTCCGATAGTATGATATGTCTGTTGTATCTATTTGTCATTACTGAGAAGGCAGGAATCTCATCTTACCATTTATGATTTTTGATTTAATAATTATGTGATTTCTCTTTTTCGGTCGAAATGACTATCCACCTGAAAATGGAGGTAAAAGGGCAATTTCTTTTCCTGTGATTTTTGAATCAACCGCTACCAATCTCTGGTTTTGTGCCACTTGAAAATCTTTGTTTTTTAATAAGTTATATTTTGAATAAAGCATCTCTAAAAGCTCAGAAATTGAGCATCCAGTAAACACCAAAGATTCTTCTTCTTTTTTGGTCACTTCGGCTATTTGTCCGAAATATTTAATGGTTATAGTCATTTTCAAGTTTTTTAATGCTGTTTTTGTGTTCACATTGCTGGTGCAAAAAGCAAGCGTATCATCCAATGCAATGGTTTTTGTTTGACAATGGTTTACGGCGATTCGTAAGCGTCTTTCATCAGCTTGCAATAGTTTGTAAAAAATGTCTGCGCAGGATTTTTTATAGAGCGCAATCAAAGGCATGGTTTTGCCGTTGCTTTCTACTTGGATAATTTCAGAAGCATCATCTATAGCGTCAATGATTTTGTTCAATACTTTCGAAGCAATTAAAGGAATATCGCAACTCAAAACCAAGTTATAGTCCGTTTTTGAATGTTTTAAACCCGAGTAAATGCCAGAAACGGGGCCAGCATTTTTTATAAAATCATCTATGCGTTCTAAACCAAAAATATCATAATCGGGGTTGTCGGAAACAATCATAATTTTAGAAACCATGGGCTTTAAAGCATCAATACTATGTTCAACAAATTTTTTTCCGTTCAGCATCAAAAAACCTTTGTCCGTACCCATGCGGGTGCTTTTTCCACCTGCCAAAATAATGCCCGTTATGTGTTTTTTATCTATCATTTAAGTGAAAAATAATTTGGCGCACGCTATGATTAAAACAAATGCCAAAATGTAGCGTAAATTCTGGTTATTGATTTTTTTACTGCCATAATAACCTCCTAAAATACCGCCAACCAATGCAATAGCTACCAATAGAAAAGATTCCTTTTCCAACGTCACGCCGCTGCTCAATTGCCCGATAAGACCCGCTGCGGAATTGACCCAAATAAAAAGGGCAGAAACCGCGGCGGCTTCTTTCATTTTGCCCCAATGCAACAACAAGATTATGGGTGTTAAAATAATGCCACCGCCAATACCGATAAGTCCTGAAAAGAAACCGATGATGCCGCCTACAAGTAAGCCTTGCCACAATTTTACTTCTTTTATGGTATCACTTTCTTTACCAAAAATGTTCAACATTTTTAAGATGGCAAAAATCAATAAAACGGCCAATATTTTTTTGTAAATGGAGGCATCAATTTCCAACGTGCCTCCCAGAAAAGCTAGTGGAATTGAGGCTATGGCAAACGAAATAAATAGTTTTTTATTGAAATAACCTTCCTTATAATAATAGTAAAATGAGATGCCAGCCACAAATAAATTCAACAATAGGGCCGTCGGTTTCATAGTTTCTGAAGCAAACGAAAACAAAGCCATTAAAGCCAAATAGCCACTAGCGCCACCATGACCGACGCTGGAATATAAAAATGCCACAATGGGTAATATGAATAAGAAGAGGTGTATATTTTCTGTCTGTAACATTTTTAAAGTGTCTGTTAAAAGTGTCTAAAGTTATAAGGGCCTTAATTACTTAAAGTGATTGTTTTTAACTTCAAGTACTTTGCATTACAAGTCTTTTATTTTTTCCAATTGTTCGTCTAAAAATTCCCAACAGTTTTTGTTGATGTCGTCAAAGGTCGTTACTAAGCTTTTGCCATAATCGGTCAATTCGGCACCGCCGCCACCTTTACCACCAATACTGTTTATAGTTACAGGTGTTTTTGCTGATTTATTGATGGAATCTAATAACGACCACGCCTTTTTATAAGAAAGGTTCAAGGATTTTGCTGCTTTTGAAAGCGAACCTGTATCATCAATAGCTTTTAAAAGCTGCACGCGACCTTCGCCCAAAAGCACGTGGCCTTTAGATTCTATCCATATTCTGCTTTTAATTTTATATGCCATATTAACTGGGTAATAGAATGGTTTCAACAGTGTCGTTTATTTTAATTTCAGAAACATTTTCAGGAACAAAAACCAACGCATTCGATAGCGCAAAGGTCTGTAGCATGGAGGAGTTTTGGCCTTCCAAAATTTCAACGTTTCCTGCGTTATAAATGGCTTTTAAAAATTGTGGTCTATCGCCTTTTTTTTCAAAACAGGATAGGGACTTTGCTTTTATATGGGATAGTTCAATGTGTTCTCTATCCATCATTTTTTGCAAAGCGATGTGCACATAAATGTAGAAACAAGTAAGTGCTGCTGCGGGATTTCCTGGTAATGCGAAAATAAGTGTGTCGTCTTTTTTTCCGAAGAATAGCGGTTTTCCGGGTTTCTGTTTTACTTTATAGAAAATTTCTTTGGTGCCTAATTCTAAAAGTGCTTTTCCAACAAAATCATAATCGCCTACAGAAATACCACCCGTTGCAATCACAAGGTCATTTTCATTGATAATGGCTTGGAGTTTGGATACGGTTGCCGCATAATCATCTTCAATTTTATGGAATGTGATGTCATAAAACTTCAAATTGTAAAGAGCGTTTTGTAGCATGGTAGCATTGCTCTCATATATTTTTCCGTAAGACAAAGGTTGTCCAGCTTCAATCAATTCGTTTCCGGTTGTGAGTAGGGCAATGGTCGGTTTTTTGTAAACCGAAACTTTGGTAACGCCCAAAGACGCTAAATAACCAATGGCGGCAGGTGTCAATTTTGTACCTTTTTCTAAAGCTAAGCCTCCTGTTTTTACTTGTTCGCCTTGTAGACGGATGTTGGTTCCTTCTGCAATAGTATGTTCAATAACAATAGTATTGTTTTCAGTTTTTACTTTTTCCTGCATCATAATGGCATTGGCAGAATCTGGCACTGGTGCGCCTGTAAAAATCCGAACAGCTTCCCCGGGTTTTAAAATAGGTTGGTGGCCATCTCCAGCTTTAATCTCATCTATTAATTGATACTTTAAATCATCATGTAGACAAAGCGCATAACCGTCCATGGCCGATTGTCTAAATGGTGGCATATCAATAGGCGAGTACACGTCTTTAAACAATACGTAACCTCCAGATTTTTCTAAAGATTTTACGGTCTCTTTTAAAAGCGGTTCTGTATTGCTTCTTATGAATTGTATGGCTTCTTCTGTGGAAATCATTTGGATAGCGTTATGTCTAAGCAAATATAACGATTAGTACGAATTTAAGTTGGTAGGCTCAGTAAAATTTTATTAAAAATGCATTTTTGATTAAAATGCATGGGATATTTTTTGCTTTTTTAAATTTAAAGAAGATATAATCAATAACTCCTAAAAATAAGTATTTTGTATTAAATATAAGTATTAATACTTATATTTGTGATGCTTTACTATAATAAAATAAGCTTTCAAGTAAATGGGAATTATAGATTCAAATCAAGTAAATAAGACATTGAAAACGCTCTCTGACAATGCTTGTCTTACATGTATTAATTCCAATTGCCTTATCAATAAAAGTTTGTATGTATTGTCAAATTCAAGTTTGCTTCAGAATAAAAATGACATCAAATGCAAAAAAGGACAACAATTCATTATTGAAGGTGCGCCTGTAAATGGTCTGTTTTTTATTTTAAAAGGAAAGGTAAAAGTATTTAGAACTGGTATTAATGGACGTGAACAAATTGTTCGTTTTGCCAAAGAAGGCGAAATTATAGGGCATCGTGGCTTTGGTACAGAGGAGTACTATTCCATTGGAGCCATTGCTTTGGAGAACACGGTTCTATGTTATTTTTCCAAAGATTTGCTGCAAGATACCTTGCGAGAAACGCCTGAATTCACTTATGATTTGATGCTTTTTTACGCCAATGAACTCAACAGGAGCGAATCTAAAGTGAAAACCATTTCGCAAATGACCGTGCGAGAACGTGTTGTTGATACCATATTATATATACATAGAAAATTTGGGAGCAACAAAGGCTTCCTGGACCTTCCCCTTAGCAGGAAGGAATATGCAGATTATGCGGGAACTACCGAAGAGCAGGTGATTCGTGTGTTTTCTGCTTTAAAAAAAGAGAAGCTTATTTCTGCAAAAGGCAAAAAAATCGGTATTATAAATATCGAACGTCTTAAAAAGGAAATCAACGAGCATAACTATTACTTGGATAGTTAGTTTTTTTCTAACATTTTATTTTTTTTCCATTCG
>TARA_R110002049_G_scaffold408_2_pt1 | contig 16698 bp, 10 predicted proteins | sample TARA_R110002049 | Tara Oceans TARA_R110002049 (sample SAMEA4396941) | marine metagenome | biome: Polar Biome; feature: [SRF] surface water layer (ENVO:00010504); material: water (ENVO:00002006), including particulate matter (ENVO:01000060) such as... | depth 5 m | reverse complement strand
TTCGGTTGGTGCTGCTACATCTGCACTTGACGCGATGCAAATCCATATGTTATCTGAAAGATGTTTAGTTACTCAAGGTGCTAATAACTTTATGTTATTGAAGTAAGCATTATTATATTAAAGACCGGGGCTTCGGCCTCGGCCTTTTCTTTTTATTAATTTATATTATATTATATTATGGCTAAAAAAGCTAAAAACACAGAAGTGGAAACAACTCCACAGGTTGTAGAACAACCAAAAGTTGAAACACCTGTAATGGAAAAACCATTACCAAAAAAGAAAAAAGATACTTGGGAAATTAAAGATAGAATTTATTATTTAAAAGGTGATAAAAAACCTTTGTCTAGAACTATAAGATCTTCAAATGTTTATTGGTTTGATAAAGAAAAAGGTTACGAAAGAGAACTTAAATATTGTCAAAATCAAAGAACTCCTTTTGTGGACGAAATGAAAGGCGACCAAAGATTAGAGCATATTGTATTTAGATCTGGATCTTTATTTGTACCAAAAGAAAAAACAGTATTACAAAAATTATTATCATTATATCACCCTCATAAAGACTCATTATTTTACGAGTACAAACCAGAGCTAAACGCTATAAACGAGGTTGATTGGATAGAAATGGAAATAGAAGCTTTAAATACTGCTCAATCACTAGACGTTGATATGGCAGAAGCTATTATGAGAGTAGAGATTGGTTCTGGAGTATCTAAGATGAGCTCTAAAGAACTTAAAAGAGATTTACTATTATATGCTAAAAAGAATCCTGCGTTGTTCTTAGAGTTAGCTAGTGATGAAAATGTTGTACTCAGAAACTTTGGTATCAAAGCAACTGAAATGAATATATTAAAACTATCAAACGATCAAAGAACTTTTATATGGGTTTCAAATAATAGAAAACTAATGAATGTTCCTTTTGATGAACATCCTTACTCAGCTTTAGCCGCTTGGTTTAAAACTGACGAAGGTATGGAGGTTTATTCTAGTATTGAAAAAAGATTAAATTAATCTAACTGTAGATGCAGTCGCTCTACGGAGCGATTGCAAACTACAAATTAAATTATATGGAAAACAAATCAAAAGGCCTAGGCGATACTATAGCTAAAATAACAAAAGCAACTGGAATAAAAAAAGTTGTAGAAAAAGTAAGCAAAGCTGTAGATAAAGATTGTGGATGTGGTAAAAGACAAGACACTTTAAATAGATTATTTCCTTATAATAAATAAAAAAAAATTATGGTAATTATAGATGATGTATATCAAAAAGTTTTAGCGATAGCTAATAAAGAACAAAGAGGTTATATAACTCCGCAAGAGTTTAATCTATATGCAAACCAAGCACAAATAGAAATATTTGAACAATATTTTTATGATTTAAATCAACAAGCAAGAATACACGGTAATGAATATGTATATGCTGATGTTGATGATATGTTAGAAGAAAAAATTCAAATATTTGAAAAAACAGATTTAATTGCTATTATAAACACTTACGCTATTGCCCCTAATACTGGTGGGCGTTTTCTTCCTGATTACGTTTATAGAGTTGGTAAAATAGAATTTAACGGTGCTGACTGTGAAATATTAAAAACTAAAGATTTTAATAACTGTATAAACAGCGGTCCTTTAATTAGACCTAATGATCAAAGGCCTATAGCAAATATTAGAGATAACGTTATGAGAGTAGTAGGTGGAACTTCTTCAAACCCAACATTATTTAGAACTCCCACATCTTTAATTTATTTAAAAAGACCAGCTAATGTTAGTTGGGGTTATTATGTTGTTGGTTTAAAAGCTCTTCACGATCCAAATCCAGCTAAAACAAAAAATTTTGAATTACATAAATCAGATGAAACTGAGTTAGTTTATAAAATATTAACGCTTGCTGGTATTTCTATGAGAAGAGATGATGTTACTCAAGCAGCAGCAGCATTGCAAACTTCTCAAATACAACAAGAAAAACAATAAATAAATGTCTTATATAAATCAAACTTCTCAAGCGTATTACGATGGTAATGACTTTGGTAATTATCAATTTGTATCTTTAAATGATATAGTAAATCAATTCATGATTGTTTATGTAGGTGAAGATAAAATTATACCTAAAGCTAAAAGAATAGATGTTGCTTTTCACGCGCAAAGAGCTTTGGCAGAATTATCTTTTGATACTTTTAAATCATGTAAAGCTAAAGAATTTACTGTACCAGATACACTTCAAATGCCACTACCACAAGATTATGTAAATTACACAAAAATAAGCTGGGTAGATTCTTCTGGTATAAAACACTTATTATATCCAACTTCAAAAACCTCAAATCCTTCTCAAAATTATTTACAAGATTCTAATGGAGACTTTAAGCTTCAAGCTGCTGGTGAACTAGTAACTACTTCTAGTAACGTAGTTTTAAATGGAGAGTATTCTAATATTTTAGTTGGAATGGAAATACTAGTAGGTCAAGCTCCATATAATAATGCTTATATACCTAGTGGCACTGTAGTTGGAGCAACTTCTAATAGTGGTGGTATAACAACAATTACGCTACATGATTTATCTGGTAACGTTGTAAATCCACTTATAAGTGGTACAGGTATAACGTTAACTTTTCAAAATATTGGTGGGGCTTTAATTACACCAAAAAAATCATACAATATAGTTGAAAATTTATCTTGGAATACTGCTGATTATAAAATAACAGGAACTGCATCTGAATTAACAAATTTAAAAGTTGGTATGTTTGTTTACCACGAAGACTTTCCAATAGGAACTGTTATAAAAAATATAAGTGGTACTACTATAATTGTAAGCGCTTTACCTAGTGTCGCTGTTACTTCAGGTGGGGAAATTACTTTTGTAGATTCAGAAGATGCTGATTCAGATACTTGGTCAAAATATAAATCATCAACTCCATCAGAAAATCAAGATGATTATCAAGATGATATTTATTGGCCGCCGCCAGGCCAAAGGTATGGATTAGACCCGCAACATGCTCAAGTAAATGGTTCTTATTATATAGACAAAGAAAATGGAAAAATACAATTTAGTTCTAATGTTTCAGGTAAAACTGTTATAATAGATTACATAAGCGATAGTTTAGGTACAGAGGATGAAATGCAAGTTCATAAATTTGCTGAAGAAGCAATGTATAAATGGATATCTTACGGTATATTATCTACAAGAGCAAACACTCAAGAATACATAGTAAGAAGATATAAAAAAGAAAGGTTTGCTGAAACAAGAAAAGCAAAACTAAGACTATCTAATATTAAATTAGAAGAAATTACTCAAATTTTAAGAGGTAAATCAAAACAAATTAAACACTAGTTAAATGCCAGATATTAAAAATCAGTTTACCGGTGGTAAAATGAATAAAGATCTTGATGAAAGACTTGTTCCAAAAGGCCAATATCGAGATGCAATGAATATACAAGTTTCAACATCAGAAGGTTCTGAAGTTGGTACTGTTCAAAATATACTGGGTAATGCTCAAGTTAGCTTATTAAACGGCTTTACTCTACCTTTAGAATCTAAAACTATAGGGTGCGTGGCAGACGAAAAAAACGATGCTTTATATTATTTAGTTTGGAGTAATGATGCTAACTATATAATTGAGTATATAAGAGGTAATGATTTTGCAACTCCTGTTTTTACAGATACTAAGCATGTTTTAGAGTTTAATTTTGATACTAGTGTTACAGGTATAAATATTATTGATGATATGATATTTTGGACTGATAATAAAACTGAACCTAAAAAAATAAACATAGTTAGATGTAAACAAGGTACTATTGATTTTGTTCAACATACGCGTTTAATAAACGAGTCTCAAAATATCTTACTTATTGATAACGTAGATATTGAAACAAAGCATATAACGGTTATTAAAAAATGCCCAAAAACAGCTTTAAAATTAAATTTAAAAACAGCAAGAGAAATAGATAAAATATACACAGGTGTAATTACTATAACAAATTTTAACGAATTAAACGTAGTGCCTGAAAACATACATCCTTTCGGTGGTGATTTAGTACCAGCAGCAAATGGTAATGTAATAAACAGTTTAAACTACTCTTCTTTTGTAAATGTAATATATACACAAAACGCTCCTATAAATGATAGGTTTGATTTTGATGGGCTTACTACCGAAGACGGTAGTAACGAGTTTAGTGTAAAAATAATGAACGGTATAGATCAGCTTGGTAACGAAGTACCTTTAAGTAAAATCAATGAACAAGGTGGTTTAAACGGTTGGCACCATGCTAGTGCAACTTACGGTGGTGGTCCAAACAATGGAGATACTAATAAAACTAATATAGCAATAGGTACTAAGGTAGTATTAAAACCTTATGATGGTGTTAATCCACCCGGGCTTCCTGTAACAGATTACGTTATAAAAGGTGAAATTACAGATCGTTTTCCATCATTTACAAAATATGGAAATAGCACAAACGCTATTCTTCAACCTCAATTTAATACAGATGATTACGCTGTTGATATAAAAATAACAGCTATAGACGGTACGCCACCATCTGTGCCTGATGGTGAAACTGAATTAAAGTATGTTATTGATTTATTTGATGATACCGAAAAACTTTTTGAATTTAAATTTCCTAGATTTTCGTATAGATACAAGTATTCAGATGGTGAGTACTCTACCTTTGCTCCTTTTACACGAGTAGCTTTTCAACCAGGACCATTTGATTATCATCCTAGAAAAGGTTACAACTTAGGTATGACAAATAGAATACAAAGTGTTGACTTGTATGGTCTTGTTACATCAAAAACGCCTGAAGATGTTGAGTCTATAGATATTTTATTTAAAGACGAGCCATCACCAAGTATATATGTAGTGGATACTATTAGAAAAGATGATGTTGCTATTTTTGGATCAGTAAACAAATGGGACTCTATTTTAAATGGTGGTGTAAATAGTTTTTATAATATTAAAAAAGAAACTATAAATAGTATAGTTCCTTCTAATCAATTACTAAGACCTTGGGATAACGTTCCAAGAAAAGCTTTAGCACAAGATATAACTGGAAATAGAATTGTATACGCTAACTATATACAAAACTATGATCTTAAAAAAGATGGAAAGAATTTTGTTCCAAATTTTACAGTAAACTTTGTGAACGATGCTTATCGTGTAGATTTACTTACAGGTTGGACAAAAACTTCAGGGGCTGATAAATCAATTAAATCATTAAGAGAATATCAATTAGGCGTAGTTTTTGTAGATAAATACGGGAGAGAAACACCTGTTATATCTAACGAGTCTGGTACTATAAAGTTAGAAAAAGAAGAGGCTGATAAATATAATAGACTACAAGTAAATTTAGGTAATGTTGCTGATGGTTATCCAAGTTCAAACGAAAATCATTTAAGGTATTTTAAATTTTATATTAAAGAAACTTCAGGAGAGTACTACAACATGGCTATGGATAGATGGTATGATGCTGAAGATGGAAATATTTGGTTAGCATTTCCTTCTTCTGATAGAAACAAATTAGATATAGATTCGTTTTTAATTCTTAAAAAAGGATCAGATGAAAGTGAATTAGTTAAAGATCCTGCTAGATACAAGGTTATAGCTATTGAAAATGAAGCTCCGGATTATATAAAAACTAGAAAAACTTTAACAGCAAGGGTAGTGCACTCTTTTAGTTCTGCAAATCCAGGTGCTTTTGGTAATTCTATTTCTAACGGTCCGGCACAAGGAAGAAATGAAATTGAAATTAATTACAAAGCTTTTAGTCAAACTAGTGGTTTGCATTTAGATGAGTATACTGGTGGTGAATTATACATAGAGTTTGGTAACGCGGGTGGTCAGTTTTCAGATAGATATAGAATATCTGGTATTGAACATGATAATGGAACAGTGTTAAGTGGCTCTGGAGCTAATGTTGTAACAACAACTTTTGATGATGCAAAATACTATATTACACTTGCTGATAATTTAGGCTCTGATGTTAATTTTATAACTGATGATCCATCAGGAATTAACTCTAGTTTAATTGAAAATGGAACTGTAGTAAATATATATAAATATGAAGTAACTAATAGTCCTAAGTTTGATGGTAGGTTTTTTGTTAAAATATATTCTGATGATGTTTTTTCAAGTAATATAGGTAAATCATTTGAAGAAGGTCTTGATTTTAGAGTATTAAATTCTAAAAAAGTATTTTACATGCATCCTGAACACAGAAGGATGCACACTGAAAATCATGATTATTTTTTAACTAAAGGTGAGTTTTCTACACTTGGAGACGATGTAGATGAATTTTTACAAGACCCATCTTTAACTGCTTGGGGTTATTATTCTGTTCCAGAGTTTGCTTCTATGGCAATGTTTTTTAGAAGATATGCTCGAGGATTAAGTGAAAATTCTAATTCTAATTACATGAGTGGAAGTGATTGGAATTGGTCAAGTCCTTCTATAGACAGTGGAAAGTGGCCGCTTTTAGCACATTTAAAACTTGGAACAAATGGCGTTTCAGCGCCAGCAATATCAGGAGCTCTTGATCGAACGTATTTAAATGAAGAGTGGACTCCTGCTGATAATTGGGCAGAAGAATGGGGTGGTAGTAACACTTCTCCAAGCGCTAATTCTCGAGGAATAAATGCTGGTATGACTAATAGTTTTTATTACGAAGGTTTTAACACAGGACCAACGTTCAACAGACACATATACGAAAAGCATACTCAAGAAACAACTGATCAAAATAGTAGAGATACTGAAGTTTGGTTTATAGATGGTAGTGATTTTGCCGGTGTTGGAAATTTAAGCGATGAAAACACTTTAAGTTGGAACCCTGCTCACTATGAGCATCAAAGAGAATATTTTACTGGAGTTGCAGTGCCTTTGTATACTGGACCTAACTCTGGACCTATGGGATCAGCAATTTATGGAGATAATTTATCGTTTACTAGTGATGAATTAGCAGCAGGAGCTGGAAGCGCAGATGGAACTGCTCAAGGTTTTTATGATTTTTACACAAGAAGAAACCAAGGCATTGTAGGTAAAGGTAATGATACGCATGAAATGAATCTTTCTTTTGGTGGTATTATAGGCGCTACAAATGCTCAGCAAACTGATAATTTTTTTAATATTGGTAATTATGGCGTTGGTAGTGGAGCTTCATTAAATTCAAGGTATTCAGATTTAGAAAATTTTATTCAAAATTTTAATTCTGGTATTAAATTTAGATGGAAGCAAGATCCAACAGGTCAAGTTTATACAATTGGAATTACTAGTTATCAAAACCAATTTAGACATAGTAGCGTTAGAACGCACGGTGATTGGTTGGGTCATCCTACATATCCAACAGGGGTTAACTATGGGGTAACGGCAATGAATAATCCTAGTTGGGGAAGTATTGTTAGTCAAACTTTACAACCTTCATACTTTACAGGACCTATATCAATAGAAGAACAAGTTTTAGGTGGTAATTCTATGGCTGAAAACTTATCTTTTAATTTTTCTAAAAAATATAAAATCTCTGATATATCACCAGATTATAATTCAAGTTCTTGGTATCCTTTAACAGACGGAGAAATTACTAATGGTTACACAATACACTTAACTTGTTGTGACTCTTCTGGTAGTACCACTGGAACAGTTACAGCCGCAGGTACTACAATAGCGCTAGATTTAGAAATATATGTTACTAGTTTAACTGGAGCTATTGGAAATCCACACGGTGATGCTTACGCTTCTTCAACTCTTTTAGTTGGTATGGCTTTAGAGTCTTATACTTTAACAGGAACTACCGCGCTTACAACAGTCGCTAGTAATTTAGGATCATCCGCACAAGAGTTTTTAGTTATTAGAGATATTCAAATTGAAACAAATACAACTACTAATATTAGTTTTTATAAATTAATACTTGGTGGATATAGAAAAGCGTTAACAACTACAGACCACGCTTTAGCTATTACACCATCTAAAAGACCTCAAGCTGGAGAATTATTTAAATTTGTACAAGTTGGTATGAATGGGTATAGTCCTAACTCTGAGTTTAATATTAACACGATGGCTTTTGAAGAAGGAACTTTTGGGGCTGTTGGTGCTGTTGGGTATGATTTAGAGTTTGTTGAGTTTATAGAGCCGGAAGAAGTTTTATCTGAAAATCCAGCCGTATGGGAAACAGAACCTAAAGATATAAAAGAACTAGATATATATTACGAAGCTAGTCCTAGCATACCAATGGTTATTGATGAAGAAACTATTGAAAGTGCTTTTCCTGTTAATTCATATTTTCAAAACCCTGCAAACTTATTAATGTATGCGGTTGACTATGATGGTAGTAATTTAATCATGAGTTCTAATCCACCGCCTGCTACTACTTACGCTGCTGCATTTAGTGGTGTAACTTTTCCGCTTTCAGTATCTGTGTTTAGACCAGATGGTATTACGTTTTATATTAGTATATTAAGTATTACTGATATAGGAACTAATGCTCTTGTAGAATTTAATCCAAAGTTATATAATCTTAACTATGACTTAGACTGGCATAATTGTTATTCTTTTGGTAATGGAGTAGAATCAAATAGAATAAGAGATAATTTTAACTTACCTTTTATAACAAATGGAGTTAAAGTATCAACAACTTTAGAACATGAGTATAGAGAAGAGCATAGAAAATATGGATTAATATATTCTGGTATATATAATTCTACTTCTGGCGTAAACAATTTAAATCAATTTATACAAGCTGAAAAAATTACTAAAGATATAAATCCTACTTACGGTAGTATTCAAAAGTTGAAAGCTGGGTGGGGCCAACGTGGTGATTTAGTAGCTCTTTGCGAAGATAGAGTATTAAAAATACTAGCAAACAAAGATGCTTTATTTAATGCTGATGGAAACACAAATGTTACTGCTACTAATAAAGTTTTAGGCACGGCAACGCCTTATTCTGGTGAGTATGGTATATCAACTAATCCAGAGTCATTTGCATCGGAAGCTTATAGAGCATATTTTACTGATAAAGTTAGAGGTAAAGTAATGAGATTATCTATGGATGGTTTAACACCTATATCAGATGCTGGGATGAAAGATTGGTTTAGAGATAATTTAAAATTAGTTAATACAGCTATTGGTAGTTACGATGATAAAAAAGATCAATATAATTTAACTTTAGCTAATAAATCTGATGTTTACAATGTTACTTTTAAATCTACTTTAGGAGCTGTATACAATATGGCGCCATCTACGCCAACCCAACTTCAATTATCAGCTTCTCATACAGTAGGTTTTAAAGGAAACTTTACATCAAACGCTCCAAACGGTTGTGCTGGTCCTTACGTAGCTAATAGATTATTTAGAGCAGAGCAAGGTATTTTTAACGTTGGTGATGCTATTTCTGGTAGAGGTATTCCTATTGGTACAACTATTGTTTCTATTTTTCAAGACGTGACGCTAGCATATTATATTTATGAATTAAGTCAAGATCCAATTGGCGTTTCTAGCTCGCACGATCCTTATAGTTGCGAAGATAAAAGCTTGTCAGCATTAGCGCGTCCTTTAGGTATACAAGGAGATCAATGCGCTACATGTTGGGACGTTGTAGTATCTAAATCTACAACAAATGATCCAGTTAAAACAATTACATATAAAGAAGATGTAAGAGGATGGGTTAGTTTTAAATCATTTTTACCAGAACAAGCACTTAGTATGGCAAATGATTATTATACTTTTGATAAAGGTAGATTATGGAAACATCACGATGAAACTGTAGGTAGAAATACTTTTTATGGAATACATAGTGAAAAAGATTATTCTACTGTTAACGTTATAATTAATCAAGCGCCTGGTACTGTTAAATCTTTTAATACGTTAAACTACGAGGGTAGTAAATCAAGAGTTGTAGCAAATACACTAGATGATCAATACTATAACCTAGCAAGCAAAACTGGTTGGTATGTAGATTCAATATTTACAAATAAAGAAACTGGAAGCTTAGAAGAATTTATAGAAAAAGAAGGTAAGTGGTTTAATTACATAAAAGGCAACCCAGCATTACATGGCGATGGTCAAGAGTGGGACGAAACAACTAATGCTAATATAATGATAAATCCAGATGGTGAGTCTTCTTGGGATCAAGCTAGCCTTGCAATACAAGGATTAGGCATGTATGGTACTATGATACTTGGCTGCACAGACGCATCAGCGCTTAACTATGATTCATCAGCAAATACTGATGATGGTTCATGTACATATCAAGTAGTACCTGTTTACGGATGTATGGATCTTACGGCATGTAACTATAATCCATTAGCAGACACTTCTACGCCTCAGTCATGTAATTATACTACATGCGCCGGATGTTTAGATCCATTAGCAACTAATTATGATGCAGCCTTTACTATTAATAATCAATCGGCGTGTATATTCTGTGTTGATGGTTGTATGGATGCAACACAATTTAACTACAATGCTTTAGCAACATGTGATGATGGTTCATGTATACCATTTACATATGGTTGTACAGATAGTAACGCACAAAATTTTAATGCTTTAGCAAATACTGATGATGGTAGTTGTATTTATCCCCCTGTTTGTGTTAGTGGTTGCACTCAAGGTAGTACGCAATTAGGTAATCAAATATATTCTAATTTTGACCCAGCAAACACTTGTGATTGTGATGGTGTTCCTGGTGGAACAGCTAATCATTGTTGTGTCCCTTGTGTTTATGGGTGTACAATTCCAGGTAATATAAACTACAACAATTTAGCTACCTGTGAAAATGCTTCATGTATTCCAACTGTTTATGGATGTACAGATCCAACTGCAGTAAACTTTAATATAGCGGCTAATAATGATGATAGTTCATGTTTGTATGCTGGATGTACAGATCCAACTGCAACTAACTATGATGCAAATGCATATTGGGCTTTTGATGACGGATCATGTACTTACCCAACTCCTGGGTGTAATCTTACTCCGTCATTTGGAACTTTAATGCAACCTGGCACGCAAACTCCTTACTTAGGTTTTGCTCTAAGCCCTAATTTACATACCATACAAATTGTTACTAATGGACTTTGCAATACGCCTATAAATTGGAGTTTAGTTAATGCTAATGGAGATGTAATGACTTCATCTTTCAACGCATACCCAAACTTTACCTTTTTCCAAATTTATAGTTTACCTAACTTTATTGGAGATGGAAATTATACGTTTAAAGCAATACAAAGTTCTAGTGGATTAGGACCAAACGGCTCTAACATAGAAGAAACTGTTTCGCTTGTATTTGGGTGTATTGATAATTCATTTGGAAACTATAATTCAAATGCTAATATTAGTGATGGTACTTGCGCATAACATAATTTTAAATAAACTAACATGGCAATAACAACTATATCATTTAATTTTCCAACAATAAACGTGTCTGCACAAGTAGGTGATATTGCTTATTACTCATACGGTGGTACTAACACCGGTGGTTTTGATAACACTGCACTAGCAAACACTGTTATGTTAGGTCCTATATTAAGTATAATAGGCAACGTTGTAACTGTTCAATATGACACTGCTTTATCAAATCCAATGCCAGGTAATTACATATCATTTGCTAAAGATAAAAAAGCAAATACATCAAGCATGTTAGGTTATTACGCTAGTGTAAACTTTGTTAATAACTCAACAGAAAAAGCAGAGTTGTTTAGTGTTGGTTCAGAAATTACAGAAAGTAGTAAATAATAAAAATAAAATAAATGGCAAACGGATACGGATCATCAACACCACCACCATCACCAAGTAGTGCTAGACAAAGCGCTGCTAATGTTCAAGCGCAAGTAGCGCCACCTGGTTTTCATTATATGCCAGATGGTACTTTAATGTCAGATGCTCAACATGCAGCGTTGTACAACACAGCGCCACCTGTTACTCCTATAGCTGCTCCTACTACTGCTGCTATTATAACATCACCACCACCAGCAGTTGCGCCAATATTAGCCACTCCTACTACTGGTACTGCCACAGCGGTTAAAGCTATAAAAAACTTTAATATAAACTTAGGTAATTTACCAGCTAGTAAATCAGTAAGAAGTTTTATTATAACTGGAGATCAAGGTGCTGTTTTTAGTTTAGAAATAAAAAACGAAGATAACCACTATTATAATTTTAATACACAATTATTTCAAGTATCAGTATCAAGATTAAGTAAAAAAACTATACCTTCTGGTGGTTATAGAAATTCTATTTACTTTCCAGCGGTTACAGATGACGATCAATACGATATATATTTATATTCTGAATCTGGAACTATACATAGCGAATATCAAGAAGTAAGATTTGGAGATGGTACTGTTGATATAAATAAGTCTCAAGGATCTAACTCTTATTTAATGCAAAAAGTAATACATCAGTATGCTGCTGACTTGCAGTTAAAATTAGATGTTAATCAAATTTTATATATTGAATTAACAAATCCTAATGTTAATTCTTCTGCAATTACTTTTTCAACACACGGTAGAGGAACAACTAAAACAACTTCATCTTTTTCATTACCTTTTTCTGTAAATTCATTATCAACTGCTTTTCAAATTATAAAACAACCAACTATTAGTGATATTTTTGCTTACAATCGTTTTGCAATTGGTGATGCAGAAACATTGCCAGGAGAAAACGCATACCCAACTGTTAGCAATACAGACACTGTTGATGGTGCTATAACTGGTGGTGGTAGTGATATTAAAGTTGTTATGGATACAGACGTAGCGGATAAACTAGTTGTTGGAGATAAAATAACAGCAGCAGTGGCTACTGATACTGTAGATGGTGCAGTTAGTAGTGGTATTAAAGTTGTTATGGATAATAACGTTGCTGGTAAAATGGCTATTGGAGATAGAATAACTGGTACTACTTTTTTAACTTCAAATTTAGTTACAGTAGCTGCTTTAAATCCAGATGGTGATAACGCAAAAGAATTTTCAATGTCAGAAGCTGTAGCTCTTGACGATGGGGCAACGTTAACATTTAATCCTAAATGTAATAGAAGTTTAACAACTGTTGTTGCTTTAGATCCAGACGGAGATAATACCAAAGAGTTTTCAATGTCTCAAAACATAGGACTTGTAGATGGTGTTACACTAAGTCTTAGTAATCAAAAAAATCAAAGATTTTCTTTAAGCACTGTTGTTGGTATTTCTGAAGGACAATCAATTTTAGTAGATGAAACTACCGCAGCTATTAACAATACTGTAGCTAATTCTTTAGTTTCTAAATACAGAGATACTACAGTTGTATTTGAAGGCACAGAGCAAGAACAAACAATAGTAAAAAACCAAGCTCCTGCTATAGATTATAAAGGTCAAAAACCAACTATAACAAAAGGAGAGTTAGATATACAACCAGGTAGTATTGTTTTTTCAAATCAACAACCTCTTTTATTTGCGTCAGGTACTTATAACATTGGTGGGTTTGGAAATAATAATATAAAAGCTGCAACTGGTTATAGTTTAAGTATAACAAATCTTAAAATAACACCAACGCCAATAACTGTAACAACAACATCAGTAGTAAATGATAGCGCTGTTATACCGGTTACGTCTGTTAACGGTGTTATAGATAATATTACAACTGTTAGTGGTGTAGGTATAAATTCAGCGGTAGCAAGCCCAACTATTATTAGTAGAAGTGTTACGAGTGGAGCTGGTAATATAACTTTAGATAGTACACAAAATTTAGAAAAAGGAATAACATTAACTTTGTCTGGATCTAGCCAAACGGTTACCATAACTGGTGATATACAAATGACAGGTTCGCCTACATCTCAACCTACTGCTCACAATGTTGCGCGTACTTTATATTTTGACTTAGACAAGCTTGTTTCTATAGTGTAAAGTAAAAAAATAGCTAAAACTGTGACTATATTAGGTATAAATTAAATTTAATTATGCACAGTAAAATAACTTTTAGAAGTTTTAACGATAAAGATTATAAAACAATAAACGAGTGGTGGGATTATTGGTGGGAAAAAGGTGATGGAGTAGAAGAAAAGTTTTTACCACATAATAAATCTTGTTTTATAATAGAAAAAAATAATATACCTATAGCTGCTGCTTTTTTGTTTATAGATAAACACTCACCGATGGCTTATTTAACCTACATGGTTTCAAATCCAAAATATAAACAAAAAGATAGAAGAAGTATTATAGAGCAATTAGTAACAAATATAGAAAAAGAAGCTAAACTACAAGGAGTTGAATTTATATTTACTGTTTGTGGTAATATACACACTGAAAATATACATAGTAAATTAGGTTGGACAGTTGATAAATCTGCGCCTGCTTATGAAACTTTTAAATACATATAATATGGGAGGAAAAAAAAGAAGAAGAATAGCACAAGAAGCTAAAGATACTGCAGCTGCTTCGTTAGCAAGCGCGCAAGGCGAGCAAGCAAAAGCTATGGCTGATGTACAAAGCCAGAAAGCCGCTTACGAAAATTTTCAATTTGAAAATCCTTATGGTAACTTAAGTATGGAGAATTTTGCAGAAGATCTTACAGTTAATACTCAACAAGCTGATTTTCAAGCTCAACAAGGCGCTCAACAAAGAGCTAACATAATGCAAAACTTACAAGGTGCTGCTGGTGGTTCTGGTATAGCTGGTTTAGCACAAGCTATGGCAAATCAAGGGCAATTACAAACGCAACAAATATCAGCTTCTATTGGTGCTCAAGAATCTGCACAGCAAGCAGCAAGAGTTAAAGGGGCTATGGATGTTCAAAGAAGAAGAGAGTTAGAAGCTTCTGGAGCCGCGGCAGTTCAACAAGCTGAAAGTAGTAGGATGTCTACTTTATTAGGTATGGACTACGGTACTTTAGCTGCTGCTAATCAAGGTGTACAACAAGGTCTTGCAAATCAACAAAGCGCAGTAGCTTTGGAAGCTGAAATGGAAAATGCAAATAAACAAATGATTGGTGGTATTGTTAGTGGTGGTATAGGTGCTATTGGTGGTATATTGACTGGTGGTCTTAGCGCAGGTGGATTTTTAAATAAGTAAAAAGGTAATTAAACAAATATAAATATGGCAAAATCAACAGGAGGTTTAATGGGTAGAGCAGATGCAACATTAGTAGGAGCAGCTACTAAAGCGGCTGCTGCTAACACGCCTAAAGATCTTAGTAGGGTTCACGAGCGTATGGCTAAGTCTTATGCTGCAACAGCTAAAAACACAGGTCAAATTTGGTCTAAAGCAATAGCAACTATAGGTCAAGTTGGTTCTGCTTTAATAAATAAAGCAAAGGTAGCAGATCCTGAAAGTCCAGACTGGAATCAAGACATGCAGTTTGAAACTAAACCTAGTAAAATAGATTTTAGAGGTGAAGAAATGCAGATGGATCCAAAACAAATGGAAGGTAGGCCTATTGTAACTGAATTACCTGGACAAGATGGTGTTGAAGTAAGAATTGATGGGCAGACAGATATATTACAAGGTAATGATATTGAAATACCATCTTACACTCATAAAGATATTAATGGTAATACAACTAATTTTAAACCTCAAACTACAGGTCAATTTATAGATGGTTTAAGAGAAATGAAACTTAACGTTGGTAAAGATGATGGTTTAAATCCTAGTACTGGATTAAAATATACGCGTCAAGAAAAAAGAGAAGAAAAAAGAAGATTAGATGGTGTAATGGAAAACGTAAGAAAAAACAACGTTGAATTTGCTGCTAGTAAACAAAATTTGTTAGCTGGTTTAAGCCAAGAAGGTATGAACATAAACGCTTCTGGAGCTTATAATTTACCTGGTATGTTATTTGCACAAGCAATGGTTGCAGAAGGCCAACCTGTAGCTCAAAAAGATCCAGAGTTTGCTGCTTACGATGGTGCTAGAGCTATTCAAGGTTACACTGACAATGGTGACATGATATTTACTTATGTTGATAAATTTGGAGTTCCATTTAAAAGTAAAGATGGTGATAATATGACCATAGGAAAAGATGATCTTAATTCTTTATTTGTACCAAAATCTCCTAAAAGAGCAGTATTCGAAACTTTAGTTGATCCAACTTTTATTAGACAAGGCGCAGCAAAAGGATATTCTTTTACAAATAACCAAGCTAATATTAAAAAAGTAATAAACGAGCAAGTAACAGATAAAAATACTTTTTTAGATCTTGCTTTTCATCATGGTTTTAATACACAAGGTTCTTTGTCAGATAGTTTACATGGTGTTGAGTATGATGATAACAATTCTCCTATTATTGTACAAACTCAATTATCTGGAAGGTTTATACAGGCGGTAAACGATTTATCAAACTCTGAGCAGTATGATCAAGATGGTGACGGTAGGTTTGATGGTGGTGATTTTGCAACACAAGAAAATTACATAGCACTTGTTAAACAAGCTTTGTCAGGAGAAGATCTTGAGCTTGGTAAAATGTTATTAAGAGAACACTATGAGTATAACGCTAAAAATATTTATGACGAAGCTGTTAGATTAAAAAATCCAATTGAAACTCAAACTGCTGAAGATTACATGGCAATGATTAAAGAAAAAAAATAAATGGCAAATATAAATGAAGTAATTGATTTAATGGTTGCTAACAAAGAGCCTGATGAGAAAATAAGAGAAGTTATAAACAAATATAACGAGTCTGTTGAAACAACTCCTGAAACATCAGAAGTAACAACTCCTGAAGTATCGGGAGACCAAACTCCGACGGATACCACGGAGAAGGTA